>Ga0182014_10000086_pt1 | contig 95065 bp, 70 predicted proteins | sample 612S2DmetaG_FD_120489 | JGI IMG/M metagenome (GOLD analysis project Ga0182014, IMG submission 120489) | Permafrost microbial communities from Stordalen Mire, Sweden - 612S2D metaG | ecosystem: Environmental > Terrestrial > Soil > Wetlands > Permafrost | place: Sweden: Stordalen | collected... | reverse complement strand
GGGACCTTGAGCGCAACCGCCAGTTTCGCCAACGCCGGTTTTTTCAGCACTTCGGGCAGCCTGACGACGCCGCTGATCGGCAATACCGGAACCTTCGAAAATTCCGGCGCGGTCAACGGCGCTCTGAGCAATGCCGGCTTGATCGACAATGGATTTGCGCCAACCGCCACCGCGGCGGCGGCTCTGGCCGGCGCCGGCGTGTGGACCGGCGACGTCCTCTCCAACACAGGCACGATCAATAATAGCGCGACCTGGAACGCGGCGAATATCACCAACAGCGTCGGCGGAACTTTCACGTCGACCGGGGTCGTCGCCGCGACCACGGCTTTCAACAACGCTGGAACCTTCAACGCCGAGGGAACTCTGACGACGCCGCTGATCAACAATACGGGCGTTTTCACCGTCACGGGCGTACTCGACGGCGTCATCGATCACATCAACAATGGCGGGGCGCTCCAGGTCGATGCAGCCGGCGTGCTGGTCGCGGGCGGAGTTACGAACAGCGTCGGCGGCGTGATCGTCAACAATGGGTCGCTGACCGACGTGCTGGACAATTCCGGCCTCGTCGTCAACAAGGGCTCTACACGGCGGACGTCAATAATTTCGCCACCGGCGCCATCGCGAATACGGGCGTTTGGGTCGGCAGTCTGCTGTCGAATACCGGGGCGATCGTCAATAATGGCGCGTGGAATGCGGCGACCTTCAATAATGACTCTGGCGGATTCGTCACCACTTCGGGAACCCTGACGGCGACGACCGCCATCAACAACGCCGGCCTTTTCGACGCCGCCGGAAACGTGACGGCGCCTCTGATCAATAATTCCGGCGTCTTCAGCGCCACTTTCGGGCCGCTCGGCGGCGTCATCGGGACATTCAACAATTCGGGAACGCTGAACCTCGTTGACGCCCAGACCAACGACACCTTCAGCGCGACCAGCTTCAACGGCCAGGGCGGCCGTCTCGCCGTCGACGTCAATCCGTCCGGCAGCGCTTCGAGCCAGCGCAGCGACATATTGAAGGTGACCAATCTCAGCGGCCAGACGACGATCCTCATAAACGCGATAGGACCGGCCGGCCTACTCAGCGCGCCGATCCCGGTCATCGAGGCGGCCAATGTCGCGCCGGGGACAACGGTCACGATTGGCAATCCCGCCGGCATCATCAATTACAGCCTGCTGAAATCTGGCGGGAACTACGATCTGGTCTCGTCGATCAACACCAGCGCCGTCTCTTCGACCCCGGCCGCGATCGGCGCCGTGGTCACTGCGCTCAACACAGGATTTTTCCAGAACGCCAGCGCCTTCATCTCGGAGCCGCCCGATCCCGGCCGGAACCAGTGGAACGGGGGCCCATGGATCCGCGTCGCCCAGGGACAAAACGACATCGACTCGGTGACCTCGGCGCAAAATCCAACGGGCGTCGGCACGGAGCCGTCGAAAGTCCGCGCCACCTTCAACGGTTTCCAGACTGGCGTCGATCTGGGGCTCGCCAATATCGAGGGCCTTGGCTGGAACGCCCATCTCGGCGTCACGGCCGGCCAGGTCAATATCCGCACCAATGACCTGCTCGTGAGCACGATCAGCAGCCAGACGCAGGTTCCGTTCCTCGGCGTCTATGGCGCGGTGACGGGGCATAATTTCTTCGTCGATTTCGAGGTCCGCGAGGATTTCTATCTGATGACCGCCTTCAATCCCTCGGCGTTCCTCAATGGCACGAGTCTTTACGGCGTGGCGCTGGCGGCCAATGGCGAGGTCGGCTATCGCCTCAACCTGCCGTCGTCATGGTTCATTGAGCCCTCGGCCGCCTTCATCTATTCCGACCTGCACGAGAATTCGCTGCGCATGAACCTTGACGCATCCGGCAGCAGCTACGGAACGCTTGTCTTCAATCCGTTCCTCAGCGCCATCGGGCGGGCGGGCGTGCGCGTTGGCACGACCTTTATCTTCGACAATGTCGGGCTTGCGGTGCAGCCTTTCGCGACGGGCAGCCTCTGGCATGAATTCGAGGGCGACATCCAGACGACCTTCACGCTGCCCGCCACCTCGGTTCCGGTCAGCGTCAGCCGGGTCGGAACCTTTGGCCAGATCAGCGGCGGCCTTTCGGCGCAGGTCCTTCAAACCGGCTTGACCGGCTATCTGCGCGGCGACTATCGCACAGGCGCCAACATCAGCGGCTATGCCGTGGTCGCGGGACTACGCTATCAATTCTGATCGCGTGCGATCAGGCCTTTGGCTCGCTCTCCCGTGCGCGGCGCAGCTTCGCCCAATAGGCGAGGCGTTCGCGCAGATCGCGCTCGAAGCCGCGACTCGACGGCGCGTAGAGCTTCTGCCGGCCAAGCGCCTCCGGCCAGTAATCCTGGCCTGAAAATGCGTCCGGCTGGTCATGGTCATAGGCGTAGTCAGCGCCATAGCCTTCGCTCTTCATTAAATTCGTCGGCGCGTTGAGGATGACTTTCGGCGGCATCAAGGAGCCGCGATCCTTGGCGAGGCGCATCGCGCTCTTGTAGGCGACATAGGCGGCGTTGGACTTCGGCGCCGTCGCGACATAGATCACCGCCTGCGCGATGGCGAGTTCGCCCTCGGGCGAGCCGAGAAAATCATAAGCGTCCTTCGCCGCGTTGGCGATGACGAGGGCCTGCGGATCGGCGAGGCCGATGTCCTCCACCGCCATGCGCACGACGCGCCGCGCGATGAACAGCGGATCTTCGCCGGCGTCCAGCATGCGGGCGAGATAATAGAGCGCGGCGTCGGGGTCGGAGCCGCGCACGGTTTTGTGCAGGGCGCTGATCAGATTGTAATGCCCTTCCTGCGCCTTGTCGTAGATCGGCGCGCGGCGTTGGACAATTTCGGCGAGGGCTCCTGCGTCGAAGACCTCGTCCGGCGCGGCCGCGCGCCAGACTTCCTCCGCCAGCGTCAGGGCGGCCCGGCCGTCGCCGTCGGCCATGCGAATGAGGGCCGCTCTGGCGCTGGAGTCGAGCGGCAGGGACTTGCCTTCGAGCGCTTCGGCGCGGACCAGCATCTTCTCGATCGCGTCTTCGTCGAGGGCGCGAAAGGTCAGCACGCTGGCGCGGGAAAGCAGAGCCGCGTTGAGTTCGAAGCTGGGGTTTTCGGTCGTCGCGCCGATGAGGGTGACGGCGCCATCCTCCATTACGGGCAGGAAACCATCCTGCTGCGAGCGGTTGAAGCGATGCACCTCGTCGACGAAAAGCAGGGTGCCCTGGCCCGTCGCGCGCCGCCCCTTGGCCGCGTCGAAGATTTTTTTCAGCTCGGCGACGCCGGTGAAGATCGCCGAGATCTGCACGAAGGCGAAATTGGTCTCCTGCGCCAGCAGGCGGGCGACGGTGGTCTTGCCGGTGCCGGGCGGTCCCCAGAAAATCAGGCTGCCGAGCGAGCCCGAGGCGATGCGCCGCGTCAGCGCGCCTTCGGGGCCGACGAGATGATCCTGGCCGACGACCTCGGCCAGCGTTTTCGGGCGCAGCCGGTCGGCGAGCGGATGGGGCGCGCCCTTTTCGAGGCCGGCGGCGGCGAAGAGATCAGTCATGTTTGATCCATATGGCCGCCCCGGCCGGCTTTTGAAAGAACTTCCGGTTGGCGGAGGGACCGCGCCGGGCGGCGCGCGCCTAGCCGCCGATCACCGAGGTCATCACCTCGCCGCCGCGCCCGATGGTCAGTTTCCAGTAATTACGCGGGCGACTCGCCGCGCGCTCGAGGTCGCGCGTGGTTTTGACCGTCACGTCATTGACGGCGAGGATCAGGTCGCCCTTCTGGAAATTCACGGCGGCCGCCGTCGAGCCGTCCTCGATCTCGCTGATGACGACGCCTTCGCTGGCGCCGCGCAGCGACATTTCCTCAATGACCGCGGGCGAGAGATTGACGACCGTCGCGCCGGCGAAGGGCGAGGCGCCGGTGAGCTTCACCGGATCGCGCGCGGGAATTTCCGCCGCCGGGATCAGCGTCAGCGCGACATTCATTGGCTTGCCATTGCGGATGATCGCGAGCGAGGCGGTTCCGCCGAGGGACTTCGTCGCGATGCGATAGCCAAAGCTCTCCGGATCGTCGACGCTCTGGCCGTCGACGGCGGTGACAAGGTCGCCCTGCTTGACGCCGGCCTTCGCGGCCGGCCCGTCGCTGACGACATCGGCGACAAGCGCGCCGGAGGGCCGGTCGAGGCCAAGCGAATCGGCGATCTCGCGTGAGACGGCCTGCAGGCTCGCGCCGAACCAGGGCCGGCGCACCTTCTGGCCGGTTTTCGCGGCGGTGATGATGATCTTCGCCATATTGACGGGTATGGCGAAGCCGATCCCGACCGAATTGCCGGTCTGGGTGAAGATCGCCGAATTGATGCCGATGAGGCGCCCCTTCATGTCGATCAGGCCGCCGCCCGAATTGCCGGGATTGATCGCTGCGTCGGTCTGGACGAAAAATCCGGAGTCGGAGATGCCGGCCTGCGTGCGCGCCACCGCCGAGACGATGCCATGCGTAACGGTCTGGCCGACGCCGAACGGATCGCCGATAGCGAGCACGATGTCGCCGACCTCAAGCGCGTCCGAGTCGCCCAGTTCGACTACGGGAAAGGAGCCGCCGCCTTTCAGGCGCAGCACCGCCAGGTCGGTGCGCTGGTCGCGCAGCACGATGTCTGCGTCGAATTCGCGCTTGTCGGCGAGCGCGACCTTGACGTCCGTCATGCCCTCGATGACGTGACCATTGGTGACGACGAGGCCCGAAGCGTCGACGAGAACGCCGGAGCCGAGCGAGCGCGAGGTGGAGCCGCCGGGACGGCCGCCGCCGCCGCCGAAAAAGCGCTGGAAAAAGGGATCGTCGATGAGGGGATTCTTCGGCCGCTTGTCTGTGCGCGAGGCATAGACATTGACGACGGCCGGCTGCGCTTTCTTGACGACGGGCGCGAAGGACAAAAGCTCCTCGCCGCTTGAAGCCGGCGCTTGCCGCGCGGGCTCCGCCGGCGCCGTTCCGGCGACAACGCCGAGCAGCAGCGCCGCGAGGCCGGCGCGACGGATCAGGCGCAACGCCGGATCGCGCGAAAGGAATGCTTTTGACGTCATGGATCGCTCCAGTGATCGAGCATCCGCGAGGCTCGGGTCGGCACCGGCGAATGCCGGCGCGAAGCCCCCTAGATCAATTTGATTCCGGATACAATCAATCCAAAATCATCGTGATCGATAGCTGAAGGTTCAGAGCGGAATGCGGGCGGAAAAGCGTTGTCCGCTTTTCCGCAATCCCGCGTCAGGCCGCGCTTTCCTCGTCCTGGCCGCCCTGGGCGGGGCCGGAATCCTTGCCCTTGGCGGTGATGTCGCGATCGACGAATTCTATCACGCCCATCGCGGCGTTGTCGCCATAGCGGAAGCCGGTCTTGAGGACGCGTGTGTAGCCGCCCTGGCGATCCTTGTAACGGGGGCCGAGGACGGCGAATAATTTGCCGACTAGCGCGACATCCTTGATCTGCGCGATGGCCTGACGGCGCGCATGCAGATCGCCGCGCTTGGCGAGGGTGACGAGTTTCTCGACGACGGGGCGCAGATCCTTGGCCTTGGGCAAGGTCGTGACGATCTGCTCGTGCTTGATCAGCGCCTGGCACATATTGGCGAACATCGCCTTGCGATGCTCATGCGTGCGGCCGAAGCGGCGGTGTGCGTTGCCGTGATACATTGGCTGTCTCCATTATTTTGCGGCCGCCGTGCCAAGGTACGGCCGCTCGTTTTCGTCTCGCCCGCGCGGCGGGCGAGCGTTCTGGTCGAATGGTCTAGTAGTGCTCTTCGAATCTCTTGGCGAGTTCGTCGATGTTTTCCGGCGGCCAGCCCGTGACCTCCATGCCGAGATGCAGGCCCATCTGGGCGAGCACTTCCTTGATTTCGTTCAGCGATTTGCGGCCGAAATTCGGCGTCCGCAGCATTTCGCCTTCGCTCTTCTGGATGAGGTCGCCGATATAGACGATATTGTCGTTCTTCAGGCAATTGGCCGAACGCACCGACAATTCGAGTTCGTCGACCTTTTTGAGCAGAGCCGGGTTGAAGGCGAGTTCGGGGATCGACGGCGTCAGTTCGACGCGGCGCGGCTCCTCGAAATTGACGAAGACATTGAGCTGATCCTGCAGGATGCGGGCGGCGAAAGCCACGGCGTCCTCGGGCGTCAGCGCGCCATTGGTCTCGACCTGCAGGGTGAGCTTGTCGAGATCGAGGTTCTGTCCCTCGCGGGTGTTCTCGACGCGATAGCTGACCTTTTTCACCGGCGAATAGAGGCTGTCGATCGGAATGAGCCCGATCGGCGCGTCTTCGGCGCGGTTGCGATCCGCCGCGACATAGCCCTTGCCGGTGTTGACGGTGAATTCCATCCGGATCTCGGCGCCTTCGTCGAGCGTGCAGATGACGAGGCCGGGATTGAGGATCGCGATGTCGCCCGTCGTCTGGATGTCGCCCGCGGTGACCTTGCCGGGTCCCTGCTTCTTCAGGACCATGCGCTTGGGGCCATCGCCCGGCATCTTGATCGCGATGTCCTTGATGTTCAGCACGATGTCGGTCACGTCCTCGCGGACGCCCGGGATCGATGAGAATTCATGCAGGACGCCGTCGATATGGACGGAGGTGATCGCCGCGCCCTGCAGCGACGACAAAAGGATCCGGCGCAGCGAATTGCCGAGCGTGAGGCCGAAGCCAAGCTCCAGCGGTCCGGCGACGATGGTCGCAAAGCGCTTCGGATCATCGCCCGAGTTGATTTCGAGCTTGTTCGGTTTGGTGAGCTCTTGCCAATTTTTTTGGATCACGAAAGAGCCTCTCTGACGGTTGCGGCGCCGTCGGGCGCCCGGACAAATTTCTGAAGAACGGCGGGTCCAGCTTCGCTTTCCCGCATAGTCTTCGAGCGAAGCGCGGTCCGCTTCGCTCGAAATGCTGTATCGCTCGCCGCCTCAGACGCGCCGGCGCTTGCGCGGCCGGCAGCCATTATGCGGGATCGGCGTCACGTCGCGAATGGAGGTCACGGTGAAGCCCGCGGCCTGCAGTGCGCGCAGCGCCGATTCACGGCCTGAACCCGGACCCGAGACTTCAACTTCAAGCGTGCGCATGCCATGTTCGGCGGCCTTGCGGGCGCAATCCTCGGCCGCCATTTGCGCGGCGTAGGGCGTCGATTTGCGCGAACCCTTGAAACCCATCGTGCCGGCCGAGGACCACGAGATCGTGTTGCCCTGGGCGTCCGTGATGGTGATCATCGTATTGTTGAACGTCGAATTCACATGGGCGACGCCCGAGACGATGTTCTTGCGTTCGCGGCGGCGAACGCGGGTAGCTTCCTTGGCCATATTTACTTTACCTTCAGGCGCGCCCGTAATGCCAGGCGCTCGGGTTGCGATCGATTGACGGCGCCGTCCATTCGCGACGCGCCGGATCGATCAGATGGGTTTTATAAACCGACGAAAGCGCGCCCGGAGCCCTGGGCTCCAGCCGCGCCGCTTTCGGCCGGTCCGACTTACTTCTTCTTGCCGGCGATCGGCTTGGCCTTGCCCTTGCGGGTGCGGGCGTTGGTGTGCGTGCGCTGGCCGCGAACGGGCAGCTGACGCCGGTGGCGCAGGCCGCGGTAGCAGCCAAGGTCCATCAGGCGCTTGATGTTGATGGCGACTTCGCGACGAAGGTCGCCTTCGACCATATAGTCGCGGTCGATCGTCTCGCGGATCTGCAGGACTTCGGCGTCGGTTAGTTCGGCGACGCGGCGCTCGGCCGGGATATTCACCTTGGCGCAAAGCTCCTCGGCCTTTTTCGGGCCGATGCCGTGGATATATTGAAGGGCGATGACGACCCGTTTATTGGTCGGTATGTTGACGCCAGCTATACGTGCCAAATCCAGTCTCCATTTGGGCCGCGCGGACAAAGGCGCGGCGATTGATTTATTTATCCGCGTCCGGTGGAGGCCGGCCCTTGCGGAAAGTCTGACGAATGTTTGCCGAAGCCAATATACATTAGGCCCCGAAACGGTCGTTTCAGGCTGGAAAGGCTGTGGATAGCCGGCGCCGCGCTCCGAGTCAACTGAAAGATGGCTCTATGATGGCTTCCGGGCGCGGGCCGCCCGCGCCCGGCGCGTCAGGGGGGGCGAGAAAAGGACGAAAGAGGCGGTTGCATTCGGAAATTGTTTGCGCCATATAGCGAAGCCCGTCGGCGTCAGCGCCTGCGGCATGGATGCGGGTGTAGCTCAGGGGTAGAGCACAACCTTGCCAAGGTTGGGGTCGAGGGTTCGAATCCCTTCGCCCGCTCCAAATTTTCTCAATAAAATCAAGCAGATAAAAGCGGCCCTTCGGGGCCGTTTTGCTTACACGATCGTCACTCCGGGTCTTTGTAAGCACCTTGTAAGCAGGCGGTTGGGAAGCGCCGGATACGATGGCGCAGCCCCGGCATTGCCCGTGCGGTGATTCTTCGGACTGGAAGCAGGAACTCGCGCTGAGCGAGAGCCATCGTTTGGATGGCGTTGACCAGAGAAACCGGCCGAGCGCCTCCTCGAAGCTTTCGATTGCCCGCGTTGTGACGGCGTAAGCCATCTGCTGGTGGATTTGCGGATTGCCCTCCGAGGGCGCGAGGCCGTCATGCGGCGACAGATAAGGATGGTTGAGATCGACCGGCGCATAGGCGCAGCGGTTCGCTGGATCGACGTCGACGACCTCGACATATTCACTGATCGGCCCGGCTGAGATCGTCCCTTCAACGCACGTCGAGCACGGCTACGTTGATCGGCGCGACGCTGGGATCGGTTGCGAGAGAAGGATCAAAAGCGAACGTTCTCACCCGCCGGCGCAGAGGCGGCGCGACCGGCGGGCTCTTGGCGATTTTGAGGTTGAACTCTTCGACCGCACTTGAGCGTTGCGGCTGGCGGCGGGCGCGGCGAGCCCCATCTTCTCCAGATGTTGGAGCCGGACGATCATAATCCGCAGGTTTCCGGGTCACTTGAGCCCGCATCGTTGCCTTAAGCTTTGGTTTTGACAAAAGCGCCGGCGCCCAGGCGGCAAAGCCCTTGCCGGATTCCAGCGCCGCTTCGCCCGCCAGCCCTAAATTGGCTGTTCAACGTCAATGAGATTGGCGTAGGACATGACGAGGTGCAAAACGGCCGGCGTTTGGCCAAGGTTGGCGTAACTATGCGGCACATCGGCCTCGAATACGATTGCGTCTCCTTTTCTCAAAATCTGCGGAGCTTCGCGCCCTGGCGTGACTTCAACCTCTCCATGGACGACGATCAGACTTTCAATGGTCCCTGGCGCATGCGCCTCTGAACTTTGGGTATATTCCGCGGCAATGGTGAGTTCATAGAATTCGACCAGGCGGCTGCGGCTGTATGGAAACAAGGCGCGCGACGTAAAGTGGCCGTCCGTCGACAACAGCGAGCTCTTTTGGGACTGCCGAAGGACGAAGGAGCCGCGTCTTTCGTGGCTCGATATCAAGCTGCCGAACGGCACCCCGAAAACATTGGCGATTTTCCATAGAAGGCTGACGGTCGGGAGGGTTTCGCCATTGATGATTTTGGCGAGGCTGTTTCGGCAGAGCCCCGAGAAATCCGCCAATTTGTCGAGAGACAGACGTTCGCGCAGCATCAATCGACGAAGACGATCGCCAAAACCGGTCGCGACGAAATCGAACGGCGGATCCGAGCGCGCCGCAGCGATTTCGTCCCTGATGTTATCAGATATCGCTCCCATTGCCCCAACGCCAGATAAATCCACAATATCTATATTTTTAGAGTAATAATATGCGCGTGGCAAGGCTCCTTGCCCGCAATAAGGGGATCTGGACCGACCTGGTCGCCGCAGCTTCGCGCAGAGTGGATTCCGTCTGCGTTTAAATAGCGCGTGAAAACAATAAGTTCTAATTTCCGCGGCGATCCGGTCAGAAATCCCTCGGACGGCGCCGAAATCTTACTGGCTGCAGGGCGCGCGTCAGCGACGCTTACCGCCAGGCAGGTTTCACCAGAGGCCGACGCTCTCCCGCTTGCCGCGCGCCCGCAGTGAGGCGATGCTGGTTCGGTCGAGAATGAGGGCAAGAGAATCGCGGACATCGATCATGAGATCGCGGATCTGGCAGGCGTCCTCGTCCGGGCAATCCATACAGCGTCGATAGGCTGTTCGGCTGGCGCAGGCGATCGGCGCCAAGGATCCGTCGAGGATACGGATGATTTGGCCAGCCGTGATTTTTTCCGGCGGCCTTGCAAGATGGTAGCCGCCGCCCTTGCCTTTTTTACTTGTCAGGATTCCAGCGTTGCGCAGCTCGAGAAGGATCGCATCGAGAAATTTGCGGGGAATTCGATTTTGCGCGGCGATGTCGGCTGCAAGGCAGGGACCTTCATAGGTCGCGAGATGCATGAGCGCCTTGAGCGCGTATTTCGACTTGTTCGACAGCATGATTTCCGATGGGCGACAGGTGAGTAAGCCTGCAGTTCGCGTAAGGTAAAACTCCGCCCGACGCTAACGAATTAGTTCATTTCAGCGACGTAATACGCCAAGACGCGCAGATTTTCGTGCTTAGCGCAACGGGGGCGACATTCTTGCGCGGAGCCGGAGTTCACTATTAAACCACTAGAAAATATATTGCGCGATCCCCGGAGATTGAATCCGCGCCGCATTATGAAGCATAGCGCAGCGTGCCGAAGCGTTTTGAAGACAAGCGCGATTTGTCTCTGCGCCTGCAATTCCAAGGGGAGGCTTGGCCCAGGCGCGCCTGCGTTCATTTGATTGTCGGGCCAAGCCCGCGGCCTCGAAGGAGAGAGGCAGGCGCGGACCTGAACGCTGGGTCAGGCGATCAGTGCTGGTTGGCGCCGGCCATACTTAAAGCCCATGCGCCTTGAACCAGCCGACAAGCCTTTCCCAGCCGTCTTTCGCAGGCGCGGCCCGATAGCTCGGCCGATAATCGGCGTAAAACGCGTGCGGCGCACTCTCGTAAATGACGATCTCACTGTCCGTCTTTCCCGCCTTGAGAGCGGCGCGCATGCGATCGATGGTGTCGAGCGGGATGCCTTGATCGGCGCCGCCATAGAGGCCAAGAACCGGGACTTTCAATTCCGCGGCGACATCGATCGGGAAACGTGGCGCGTTCGCCGAGGGTTCGCCGACGAGGCGTCCGTACCAGGCGACGCCGGCTTTGAGACTTTGATTATGCGCGGCATAAAGCCAGGCGATGCGTCCGCCCCAGCAAAACCCCGTGATCGCCGCACGCCCGGCGTCGCCGCCATTTTTCCCCGCCCATTCAATGAGGCGATCGAGATCGCTCAAAACCTCGGAATCCGCCGCTTTGGCGACAAACTCGCGCAAGGCGCCCGGAATATCCACGATTCCCGCCGGATCGCCTTGCCTGAAAAAGAGTTCCGGTGCCAAGGCGAAATAACCCTGCTTCGCGAGCCTGCGGGCGATATCCCGGATATGCTCATGCACGCCGAAAATCTCATGGACGAGGAGCACAATGGGAAACGGGCCCCTCGCGCTCGGCACGGCCAGATAGACGGGAAGCGTGCCGCTCGCCGTGGGAATGGTCACGGCCCCGGTCTCTATTCCTCCGGTGTCGGTGAAAATCGAGGTTGGCTGCGGCTGCCCCGCTGCGGCTGCGAAGCCGGGCGCTCCGATTTGCGGCGTGGTCGCTGTAGACATCGCTAATGCTTCCTCCTAGGATCACACGGCTCATAATCATACTGCTTTTGTAGATTTATTAATGGGCGCCGCGCAGATGAAACGCCCCCGGATTCACGGGTGCCGTCCGCCAGCTCGCGGAATGCCTTCAGTTTGGCGCGCCTGTTGCGATTTCATAGACGAGTTCATTGCGGGTTCCGGTTGGCATTTCCACGACAATCCGTTCAACAAGCTCAGCGCCCTGCGATTCGTAGAAGCCTATCGCGTTGACGTTGCTTGCCAACACCTTGAGCCGGACCAGCGCATGGCCCCGCATGCCTAGCTCGCTCAGGAGAAGCCGAAGCAATCTGCGACCGACGCCGCGTTTCTGATAAGCTGCGAGCAGGTAGAGCGTCGTCAGCCTGTCGCCCACGGCGTGGCCGAAGCCAATGACGCGACCAAGATCCAACGCCACGAAGGCGAAGCCGTCCTCGGCGAGAGCTCGGGTCCACAGGCCAAGCCGCCATTCAACAGCGGTTGCGAAGCTCCATCCCTCGCGGAGCGAGCCATAGGTTTCGATATGCGATTGAACGTGGACCGCGGCAATCGCCGCGGCGTCGTCGACCGTTGCTCTGCGAAACTCAAAAGCTTGAACAGCGGTTGCGCCACGAATTGGTGAACCTTTCTCAGTGGACACAGGAGCGCCAGACAGGTTTACCGGCCGGCGGCCCGCGCCGAAATCTTTCTTGCGCCGATGAGCGCCGGAGTGAGCCGCTCGGAAGCTCTGCACGTCTCTCACGCATTGACGGCGGCCAGCATCGCTTGCGGATAGCGCGCGCCGACCGTCGAGCCCGGCGGGAAAGCCTCTTCCAGTTCGGCGATCGTCGCGGCGTCCAACGCAACGTCGTTTGCCGCCCAATTGGCTTCGAGATGGGAAACATGCCGCGTTCCCGGGATCGGCACGACGCCTTTCGACAGGACCCAGGCGAGGCTCACCTGCGCTACTGTGGCCCCGAGGCGCGATGCGATTTTTTCGATCGTCGTGCGCCGCAGACTGTTGGCCGCGACCGCTTCCGTCTGAAAACGCGGGTGCTGCAGGCGCCGGTCGTTCGGATCGATCGGCAAGGCGCCCGCGAGAAAGCCGCGGCCAAGCGGGCTATAGGCGACGAAAGTTATGCCAAGTTCGCGGCAGGTCGGCAGAATTTCGTCTTCAACGTCTCGGGTCCAGAGCGAGTATTCGCTCTGCAGGGCGTCGATCGGATGGATTTTATGAGCGCGGCGCAGGGTTGCCGCCGAGGCCTCCGAAAGGCCTATCGCGCGGATCTTCCCGTCCCGCTTGATCTCGGCGAGAGCTCCGACCGTCTCTTCGATGGGCGTCGCGGGATCAACGCGATGCAGATAGTAGAGGTCGATGGCGTCGATCCTGAGCCGTTTCAGACTGTCGTCGACCGCTTGGCGCGCATAGGCCGGCGTGCCATCGATTCGCCGTCCACTAATGTCGCGATCGATACGGTTGCCGAATTTTGACGCGATGACGACCTTGTCGCGCCGCCCCTCGACCGCCTTGCCGAGCAGCGTTTCATTATGTCCGGCGCCATAGACATCCGCCGTGTCCCAAAAATTCAGTCCGAGTTCCAGCGCGCGATCAAGGGTCGCGAGCGACTGGGTTTCCTCGGCATGACCATAGGCATGGGAAAGACTCATGCAGCCGAGTCCTTGTTTTGTAACGTGGAGTGGACCAATGCGAGGCATATCTGTTCCTTTTGGCAGACGTTTTTGATGAGGGCGATCGCTACGGCCGCGTCGCAATTAGCGCTTCGGATTCGACGACCTCATGGATCGCACCGTTTTGCGTGAAGGGCGCAAGCGCTTCGAGCAGCGCCGCCTCGATCTGGCCCTCGATCGGATCGAGCTTGTGCCAGACGGCGCCGAGTGACAGGGCGCGGTCCACAATATGTTGAAGCGGCGTGCGTCGTCGTTCAATGACGCTGATCCGCTCCAATGACGCAAAGGCGGACGTGAGCAGAAACGCCTCGTGGATCAGCCAATCGGGCCCTCGTTCGATCGCCTTGTCGCCCGCGCGATAGGGATCGAGCACAGCATCATAGTCTCTCGTCCAACGATTTTCGGGAACCTTGGGATGCGCGTGCTTGAACAACGCGACGGCGCCGCCGGGCTCAATGATCTCGTCGAGGCGGCGCAATGTATCGGCCCGATCGGTCCAGTGAAACGCCCGGCCGATCGTCGTGAGATGAAACGTCCCGAGCTGCGGGCCAAGCTCATTTGAGCTCGCCTCAATAAATGAAACAGGCGCGTTTGCGGCTTCTGCATTGGCGCGGGCGCGCTTCAACATTTCTGGTTCAGGGTCGATCGCCACCACTTCGCGGACATAAGGCGCGATGGCGACCGCGAGCTGGCCCGGCCCCGTGCCGATGTCGAGCGCCCGGTGATGGCTTTTGAGACCGACATGCGCGACGACGCGGCGGATCAGAGCGTCGGCGTAGGAGGGGCGTCCATTGAGATAATAAGAAGCCGCGGTGCGAAACCGACCTTGAATCTGCGCTGTCATTTTGTCGCTCCGTCCAGCATTGCCATTTAATCTACACCGCCACCGACCCGAAATTGCGCGCGGCCCGGCTCATCGTCGATTCAGCTCGCCGCGAACGCCGCTGAAGGTCTTGAAATGCGAACGCGCCGGACCCCCAGAATGGCGAAATGTCGCGCTCCCATTCCTTCGATCTACACGCGCCTCAGAATTTCGCCCCGATTGTAAGACCCGCCATTAACGGTTGGCCAACGCTGCCGCCGATGATTCCGGCGCCCGGCGTCGTCGCCGCCGAGAGCGTCGTGAAGTAGTGCTGGTCGAGCGCGTTATGTATCCATGTCGTTAGATACCAGCTATCGTCGCTGGTCGTTATGCCGGCGTGCAAATTCAAGATGCCGTAACCGTTGATTTTACTGTAGATCGAATCATCGGCTCCCGAATAGAAACTCGTCTGATAGGTGAAGTCGGCGCCGGCTACGCCTACGAAATCGCTGATCGGCTTCTGCAAGAATGGCAATTCTAATGGCGGGATCCAATCGAGCCTCTGCCTGTATTCTCCGCCAACCGCAAATGCCCATCTCGGCACCAGAGATAGCGCATGACCCGTCATGTCGCACGAGGGATGAGCCGCGGTTTGCAGATTGCTCTGCTCATAGGGACATGGACCGTTCTTGAAATTCGTGAAGAAGGCGTCATCATAAACCCCAGACGCGAAGAGGCTCAACTGATCGATCGGCTTGGCGCGTATGTTGACCTGGACGCCGCGAGAAAGGGCTCCTGGGGCATTCGCCAGATAAGAGGTGGTTGTGCCGATCGAGCTTAGCGCCGCAACGGTCGTGATGTAATTATGATCGACCATTACAAAGGCTGCGGCGTTGGCGGTAACTTTCTGATCAAAGAAAGATCCTTTCAGGCCGATTTCGTAGTTTTCGAGCGTCTCGGGCTTGATCGTGGGCGAAGCTCCAAGCGGCAGGAAAGATGTCGATACGTTTGGCCCGCCGGGCCGACCGCCCTCGGAAAAGAGCACGTAACCCAGGAGGTCCGGATTAAGCTTGTAGGCGGCGGACAAAAGGCCTGAAACCAGCCCCTGGTGCGTCTCCGCGCCATAACTATAATATGGATTTGCAAGCGAATACTGCGGACCGCCCAACGCCTGTCGCATGGCTACCGCCGCGGCGCGCTGTTTGGCCGTCAACCCCGAGAGATCCATCCCAGTGGTTACTCCCTCGGCTGTTCCCACGCGATCCGTATAGGAATAGCGTAGCCCCGCCGTAAAATCGAGTTCCGGCGTCGCATGCCAAACGGCTTGACCAAATGGTGCGATATTGTTGGTGAAATTGTTGGCGTAAGAGTTGCGCGCGAGACCATTCAGCGCAAGGTTATCGACCGTTCCGAGATACGCCGTGTTGCCGTACCACGATCCGGCCTGCTGGCCATACATCGAATTTCCCCACGTTCTAAATGATTCATAAAAATAGAAGACGCCCACATTCGCTTCGACTTTTTCCCCCTTTGGCGTGGCGATCGAAAATTGCTGCTGGACCGACTTCGCGGTCGGCGCAGCATTGTTGTGATAGTTCGTCTGGATGTTGATGACCTGACTCGTGCGCCAGTCCGGATAATAGTCATAGCCGTTAAAGGCGGTGAGCGACGAAAACGTATATCCGTTGAGATTATACTTTATTTCAGCGGATGTTCCCCAATTCATAACCGCTTCAGACACGTAACCGTTGATGTCTGTTGTATAGGTCGAAAATTGGTTCGCCGCCGGCCCATAATTGAAACGCGCGGCGCGCGTGTAGAAATTGTTCGAGACGGGAGCGCCGTTCAAGTAATTCGTTACCGCCCCGTTGAACAGGTTTATGCAGCATGCTTGCGTCGCGCGCGCAAAATCCGCAATAATACGGACGCTCAGATCCTCCTCTGGCTGGTATAGAATTTGGCCGCGAACGCTCGTGTCGTGCCAGGAATTGTACTTTATGTTCGGATCAAGCACATCTGTGATATAACCATCTCGATTCGTATTGATGAAAGAGAGGCCGAACGCCACCTTGTCGCCGGTTTCCTTGATTGGACCGGAAACGCTACCCTTAACCTGTGCGAAATTATAGCTGCCGTAGGAAAATTCCACGCTCTCGTGTTGCGTAAACGTCGGCAGGGCGGTCGTCAGATAAACCGCGCCACCGGTGCTATCCCAGCCTCCCGATGTTGATTGCGGCCCCGCCAAAACCGTGACGCCGTTGAAACCGGGGATGTCCGTTACAGACGCGCCCGGCCGGGGTAGGTAGACGCCGTCCACATAGATGGGGACGCCGCCGAAAACGCTTGTTATCTGGCTGTAGGTCGCGTTGCCAAAGCCCCGTATGTTATAGGTAAGATTTTGAATATTTAGCGCTTTGAACTGCAGAGCGGGCTCCAATTTCTTCGCCTGCTCGAGATTTGTGATTTGATCGGCCTGGAGTTGCTGTTCCGTCACGACGGTCGCCGAAACGGGCTTCGATTGCAGCACCTGCACCTGCTGGTCCGAAAGCGTTTCTGCTGGGGCCTCGGGAGCTGTGACCACCACATCTTCCACAGTAGCGGAGTCAGTCGGGGTCTGCGCCTGCGCGACCCTTGGACCAAGGCCCAGCGACGCTCCAAGGAACGCCAGGCAAATCAATGAACTTCCTGAACTGCCAACTCTCACGATAGGCCCCCTCCGATGACTTTTCGCTGTCTGCGATCCGCGAATCCGAAACATCCGCCACATGGCGGAGTTTGATCCGACCGCCGCTAATCCCGGGTTATATTCCTATAAAATAGATCGGATTTGTCAATTTATAAGGCGCGGTTATGACAATGTTGGCAGAGGATGTTGCAATTCCGACACAACCATCTTGGCGCTCGTCCCTACCGACGCCCAGGGCGCGCTGTGACGCCCCCTCGACCGCTCGGCGGATGCAACGCGGGCGCCCCTCGGCCCACGAACCGCGCCGCAAACTTCTCTCGCCGCTCCGCGAGTCGGTCTGCTTGTGCGCTGGACTTGGAATGGTCAGCCTGGATATCGCCGGGAGGCAATGCTTCTTTTGGAGCAACGCCAATCTCTTCCGCCACGTCGATCGAGAAGGTCACATAGTTCCGGCTCAGCAATCCGTTGTCGGGCCAGCTCGGAAGGCTGCAATCGCCGCCGCCATTTGCGTGATCCAAGTTGCTCGGCGCCGCCGGCCACCGCCACGATGTCCGCGCGCGGATTGAAATGACGGGTCCCGGTCGAAGCGCCTTCATCACGCCGCCAATGGTCATTTGGTCGCCCTGCGCATTGTATCCGGCTTGTCTCGCGGAGATCGCCGGACGGGTGCGAGAGCTGAAATTCTTTCGCGAGTTCGAGGTTGCCAATTTCATACATGCGCGGGGCCACGCACGCCTGTCCGCTCAGGAAACTTCAAGGGCGTGATCGCACGCCATCGACAGGCGAGCGACGACCGGCGGCAGTTGGGCCACGATTTCCCCGATCGAACTTGACTCCCAGTGAACCCCGCGAATGACCGGCCCGATGGCGGTGAAATGACGATTCGTCTCTCCCGATGAGCCGATTACGGCGCCATTTTTTTCGGCGTCTATTCCGAAGGACGCCGGTCCGGGACGGATCGCGCCCCGCGCCAAGAGATTTCTGAACAGGGCCTGGGAACGCGCGAGCTTGCGAATATCATATTCGGCCCCGATGCAATTGATCACCGCGTCCGGCCGCAAAGTTGTCACCACGGACGCGCCACGAAAGCGCAACCCGACCTGCAAGCTTCCATCTTCCGTCGCCACCAATTGATGGATGCGCGCGGCCCGACTGACAAGCCTGCCCTCTGCGCGCCATGCCTCGGCGAGGCGCGCGGTCGGCGGCGCCGAACGATGGCGTGCGACCTCCCAGTAGGCGCGCAAATGGCGCAGATAAATTCGCTTCTCTCGCTCAGCGGCGCCGTCCCAAATTAATGGCGTCGCTTCTCGCATGGCGGACACGAGCGATTGCCATGCGCCGCCTGACCCGGCAATTTTCTTGCGCGCATGTTGTAGCGTGCGCAGCACGGTGCGCGCGGTCAATGGAAGCCGCTCCGGATCGACCACTTCAGGGCACTCTGTCACCGGATGAGACGGAGCCACGGACAGGCCGCGGCGCGAGATCACGAGCACAGAGCCTTTAAATCCATGTGCGTCAAGGCTAACGAGTGCATCAAGCATCGTCAGCCCGGCGCCTATGATGATGACGTGCTTCGCCGTGGCGAGCCGCGAGTAGAGCTTTGAATCCCACGGATCGCCAATGTAGCTTTCGCTGCCGAGGATGGATGGATCGGCGAAAGCTAACTGAGCCTGGGGCGCGCCGGTCGCCAGCAACACATGGTCCGCCTCGAGCCTCGGCTGATTTTCTAGGTATGCAAACGCTCTTCCCTCCTGGAAATCGATGTCGACGGCTTTACTTCGGACATGCGTGAAATCCAGACGCTTGGCCGCGCCTATCGCCGACCGCTCCAGTCGCTCCTGCATATAGAGCCCAAAAATGCGACGGGGAACGAAGGTCCTTTCGCCATCCCGCCAGCTCGTCGTAACGAGGCCATGGCTTTCTACGTAGCGGCTGATCCACGCTTCGAAGGGCAAAGGATCGTTCGGGCCGAAATTTATCATCGAGAGCGGTCCGTTGAGGAGGTGCCCCAATTCGGACGTCGAGTAAGCGATGCCGCCGCCCAACGCGGCGCGCGGCTCAACAACATGAATCGACAAAGGCGCTTGCGTGTTTTCGATGAGCGCCTGGGCGACGAGGGCGCCTGAAAAGCCGCCACCGATAATCACGACGCGATGTGGAGGAACCGGGAAATCTTTCGTTGACATGTTGCTCCGCCAGAATAACGCCGCTCAATCGAAAAAATGCGATGCCTGCCCCTGCATTCCGCGGTTTCGCGGGCTCGCATCTCAAATAGTCCACCGCTTCGATGGGGCTTTGCCTCCCAGACTTGTTGGGCGGTAAAGCGCCGCCAGAATGGCCTGAGAATCCCTGCTTCGTCTGCGCAAGAGAACGACCTTCCTTGCGCGCCCGGAAAACCTGCCTTGCATTGCGTCGTCGCTTACGGCGCCGGATTGCTGTGGATCTGGTGGATGGCGTTGATCCTGCTCTCCAACTCGGGCGTGATCGTCACGTCGAGCGAGTCGAGATTGATCTTCAATTGAGCGAGGTTCGTCGCGCCAATGATGGTTGACGTGACAAACGGGCGGGAGGTGACGAAGGCCAGGGCGAGTTGCGCCGGCGGAATCCCGGTTTCGTCGGCGAGCGCGATATATTGGTCGATAGCCTCCGCCGTTCCCTGCTTTTCGTAGCGCTGACCGCGACCGAACAGAACCGAACGCGAGCCCGCAGGCCGCGCGCCGCCCTGGTATTTGCCGGTTAGATAGCCCTGGGCCAAAGGCGAATAGGCGAGAAGGCCGACCTCCTCGCGAACGGAGATTTCAGCGAGACCTATCTCGAACGTTCGATTCAAAAGATTATAGGCGTTCTGAATCGAGACGACGCGCGGCCCGCGGCCCTTGTCCCACGCCTGAAGGAAGCGCGAAACGCCCCAGGCCGTCTCATTCGAGAGACCCACCTGACGGACCTTTCCGGCCTTGGCAAGCGATTGCAACGCCTCAAGCGTCTCTTCTATCGGCACGTCCGCTTCGCCGCTGTGGGCGCGCGCCTGGTATGTCGTCGTGCCGGCGGCGAAGAGCGGCAGCGCCCGATCGGGCCAGTGCAATTGATAGAGATCGATGTAATCGGTCTGCAGGCGCTTCAGCGATTCGTCGACAGCATAGGCGATGTTTTTGCGATCCAGCCTCGGCTTCAGGCCCGCCGGCCGCATCCAGCTGCGTTCGCTGGGGCCCGCCACCTTTGTCGCAAGAATGATCTTGTCGCGATTGCCGCGCGATTTCAACCAGCTGCCGATGATGCGTTCGGTCGAACCCTGGGTCTCCGCGCGCGGCGGAATCGAGTAGCTCTCGGCGGTGTCGATGAAATTAACGCCCCGATCAAACGCGTAGTCGAGCTGCGCATGGCCGTCTTGCTCCGTATTCTGCTCGCCCCACGTCATGCTTCCAAGACAAATCGGCGACACAAAAATAGCCGAGCGGCCAAGTTTCCGATATTCCGCCATCCACGCGAACCCCTTTTTACAGACAGACCCCAGACGCGCCGTCCGCGCTGCGGTCGGCGATCCTCTTCAACAGCTGTTGCGGCGTCGACCCGTCCTGATCGTCGGCAGCCGCCAGGCGAGTCTGACACCCTTGAACCGGCTCCGGCTGCCGCAATCGATATTCCATTCCGCATAGGCTCGGTATTGGGATCGTCGAAGACAGCAGCTGACGTCGTTCGGACAAACCTAAAGGCGCTCCAGGGCGCCGCGTTCGACGATTGGATCATCCGCGCCAGCGCCGAAGTCGTACAGAAACAGCGTCACATCGACGTCGAGCTGGCGCAGCCAATATGCGGTTGTTTTCGCCCGAACGCCGGCTAGATCATCGATCAGGACAACCCTAGCGCCACGTACGGCGATGCGGCGGTAGACTCCCGCAAACAACTGGCCCCCCGTCGCGGACGTCGAGTGTGGGATAGGGCCGGCGGCGAATTCCTCAGGCGTTCTAACGTCGAGGAAAATGCTTGTGCGGCGTTGATCCGTGCGCCAGGCGGTCAATGTCGCAAAATCGATGCGCGGCAGATCGCTGCCTGCAATCAGCAATTCGACATGCCGGGCGGCGAAGCTTATGGCCGCGGCGCTGATGGCGGCGCTGCCACCGCCCGCGCCGGCTTCGATCTCATATCCCGCTTCGCGCCATCCCTTCGTGCCATTGTCCAGCACGGCGACCCGATTTGGGATCTGTGCGTCGATCAATGTCTGGGCGCCGATTATCGCCCGCGGGAGGCCAGCGCAAGAGACGAGAACCAGCGTCTCCTTTGAAGGGACGACATCCGCGAAGCGGCGCAGCAGCTCGGTCCCTGGAACGCTCAGCGCGCGAGGCACATGACCTATCGCAAACTCTTCGGCAGTGCGGGTATCGAGAACGATGGCGTCCGCGCCCTTTGCGTAGAGGCGCCCGAGTTCGGCAGCGGTCACGAATGGGGTGCTCTTCGCCGCGCGCACCGCCTCCGAAAAAACAGCGCCGGAGACGCCGAAAGGCGGCAGGTCCTCGACTCCGTCCGCCGTCCAGGCCGCGATCCCGCCCGAAAGGATGCGCAGGTCCGCGTAGCCGAAACCCTGCAGAATGCGCCAGGCGGATTCCGCGACGCCGTCTCCATCGTCGACCAAAACGGTGCGAGTGGACTTCACGGGAATGACGAGCGCTGCTTCGGCCGCAAGCCTCGCAAGGGGGATATTTGGCGCAAAAAATGGCCCCCCTTTGCCATAGGCTGGCGCGTCGCGCATATCGAGCAGGGCGAGTTCCGCGCCATCGCTGAGCCACTGCTTCAGAGTTGCGCGGTCGATCGACGGCGCGTCCTTCGATGGCTCCGCTGTTTCAGATCGACGGTCGGTCGATGCATCGGTTTCGATGCCGTCGCGTTTCAACGTGTCGCCAAAAGAACTCACCTCGCCGCTCCCGAAACAAGGCGATCGGCCTGAGCTGTCCGCGCCGCTTCAAACCTGTTTTCCGGTCTCGGCAGGCCGTAATGGCCGCGAAGCGTCTTGCTTTCATACTCCGTCCGGAACAGCCCCCGCCGCTGCAAGACAGGCACGACATGGTCTACAAAAGCCGAAAGACCGGATGGATGCACGTCACAAAGAATGTTAAAGCCGTCAGCGGCCCGTTCGTTGAACCATTCCTCCATCGTGTCCGCGATCTGCTCGGGCGATCCGACGACACGGCGGTGCCCGGCGCCCTTTTCGAGCAACTGCCTCAGCGTTAGCGTCCGATCCCTCGCCAGCGACATGGCGGCGTCGGCGAAGCCGCGCGACTGATGTTGCACGTTGAGTCGATCGAGCGGAACCGGGCCGTCAAGATCGAGACCTTGGGGATCTATGCCGAAGCGATTTGCGAATTGCTGGATCGCGCGGGAATCATTCACGCCGGCGATTTCGTCGAGCTCTTTCTTGCGCGCGATCGCTTCCGCCTCCGTTCCGCCGATGATCAGCAAGAGGCCGGGCAGGATCGCGATGGAATCCGGATCGCGGCCAAGTCGTCGCGCCCGCTCCTTGATGTCGACGTAATAGGAGCGCGCCTCGCCAATCACCTGCAAGGCGCAGAAAATAGCTTCCGCGTAGTGGGCGGCGAAATCGCGGCCTTGCTCGGAGCCGCCCGCCTGAACCAGCAGCGGCCGGCCCTGTGGCGAGCGCGGCACCTGAAGCGGTCCCGCGACGGAAAAATTCTGACCGACGTGATTGATCTTGTGGATGCGCGCCGGGTCGGCGAAGACGCCGCTCTCGCGATCGCCGATCAGCGCGCCGTCCTCCCAGCTGTCCCAGAGGGCGATCGCGACATCCACGAATTCGGCTGCGCGGCTATATCTGTCATCGTGAACGGGCAGCTTCTCGAGGCCAAAATTCAGCGCGGCGTTGTCGGCCATTGTCGTCACGAGATTGAGGCCGATCCGTCCGCCGCTGACGTGGTCCAGTGATGCGAACGCGCGCGCGATATTGTAGGGGTGACTGAAGGTCGTCGATGCGGTCGCGACGAATCCGATATATTCGGTCACTGCAGCCATGGAGGCCACCGTCACGACGGGATCCATGATGCCCCAGCCAGGCCCCGCGCCGACATCGGGAGAGATCGAGACCTGATCGGCCAGAAAAACTGCGTCCAGAAGGCCGCGCTCGGCGATCCGAGCCACTTCATGATAATGCGCAACGTCGAGGAACCCGAAGGGGCGCCCCCCAGGAGATCGCCAAGCGCCAGGATGCGATCCGGCATTGATCACATTTGCAACATTGATATGAAGTTGCCTCCGACCCGTCACGCCATTCCCCGCCACCGCCAGCCGCGGCTCGGTGCGACTGCCTTTTCATACCAAGCCCTTATAATCCGACTAGTTTTACATGATTATAGGCCGGCATCAGTTCTCAGTTAATCTATAAACCTACTAGATAAATGTATTTAGTTTTTTTCGCGCAATGTGTCAATTGCGTCGATTGGACCTCGGCGGCGAATGCCGCTCGCGTCCCTCCGTCGAGAGGGACGGCCCAATTTTCATCGCCGCCTGCTATCCGGTGGCTGAAGCGACCGGGCAGGCGTCGTCTCCTTGCCGGGGACCAGGGTCCCACAACGAACATTCACCGGACCCGTCCTTGGCGCGACCATCCACATTCTCAAGAGGCAAACCAGGTTGCGCCCGACAGCTGCGCCTCGACCTTGGATAAGAGATCCGAAGCGACCATGCCCCGGACGCACAGTCTTGACAATCTATGTAAATACTAGCTTTATGTTCTATCGCTTCCTGCTCTGGAGATGGTCCAATGGGGACAGAGTCGCGCGCTGAATTCGGGAAAACAAAGGCGTCACGCTCGGCCCGGCTAAAAGCACGGCTCAATCATCCGGTAATCGATACCGATCTCCATACCTTCGAATTCCTGCCGTTGCTGGAGGATTACGTCGATAAATTCGGCGGTCCCCAGCTCGTCGACGCCTTCCGCCGCAGCTTTGTCCGACCAGCGAATCCGAAGGTCGTCGAAGGCGTTCCGAACTGGTACGATCTTTCCGCCGAGGCGCGCGCTTACTATCGGGTCTTTCGTCCCGCCTTCTGGATCCTGCCGACCAAGAACACGTTGGATCTCGCGACGGTCGGCCTGCCGCGCCTGCTCGCCGAAAGGCTCGACGACCAGGGCGCTGATTTCGCCATCCTCTATCCAAACGTCGCCTTCGCAGGGCATCGCGTCCGCGATCCGGAAAAGCGCAAAGCGTTGATCCGCGCAATCAACACCTATCACGCCGATGTCTACAGACCCTATTCCGAACGGATGACGCCGGTCGCCGCCATTCCTCTCAATACCCCGGAGGAAGGAATCGAAGAGCTCGAATATGCGGTCAATGTCCTCAAACTCAAGGCGATCGTCATTCCCGGCGGCATCCACCGGCCGGTCAGCGCTTTGCAGGACCGCTACCCTTTCAAGCTCAACCCGCTTGTCGCCGCGCGCGGCTCCTGGATCGATACATTCGGCCTGGACTCGGCCTATGACTACGATCCCTTCTGGCGCAAGACCGTTGAACTCGGCGTCAGTCCGACAACGCATTTTGGCAGCCAGGGTTGGGATGCGCGCGCATCCATAACAAATTACACCGCAAATCACATCGGCCATTTCGCGGCGGCGAACGACACGCTGGTTCGTTCGTTGTTCTTCGGCGGCGTGACCCATCGAATCCCACAGCTCCGCCTTGGCCTTCTCGAGGGCGGCGCAGCCTGGGGCGCGAGCCTCTATAACGACATCGTTCTTCATTGGGAGAAGCGCAACCGCGAAACCGTGCGCAATTACGATCCCGACCTCGTCGATTACGATCAAATCGTGAAATTATATCGCGCGTATGGGGCTGATCTCTTCGCCGGCAAGGAATACTCTGACGAGCGACTTAAGGAAGCTGTGAAAGCTTCTTTGCACCGGTCCAACCGCCCGCAAGGCGATAACGGCGTCGATGATTTCGCGGCGACGGGCGTCCGAAGCGTTGAGGACATTCGCGATCGCTTCGTTCCCAACTTTTTCCTCGGCGCCGAAGCCGACGATCCGTCGATTTCGGCGGCTTTCAACACGCGTGTGAACGCGCTCGGCGCAAGGCTCAACGCCTTCTGGTCTTCCGACACAGGCCATTGGGACGTGCCCGACCTTCACAACGTTCTTTCGGACTCCTGGAGCCTTGTCGAGCGCGGCGCGATCACGGAAGAGGATTTCCATGACCTTGTATTCGGCAATCCCCATAAATTCTACACCGACAACAATCCAAATTTCTTCGATGGCACGCGCGTCGGCAACAAATTGAAGGCCGCCTGAGAGCATATTCCGATCAGATTGAAGCAACCTGATCGACAAGAATATGCTCAAGCATTTGAATTTGGAGCGAGTGCATTCCGACCGAATGATCCATTCGGTCGGAATGCACCCGATGCGGCTCCGTTTCGGCATCAAGCCGCAAATCAATCCTGCTGGAACGCAGCGCTGTTGTATTTTCTTCCGTCAACAGGTTGTCGTGAGCGAGGCTGGCGGCGGCGCGAAATCTTGCGGCGGTTTCTCGTCTCTGGAGCGGGATGAGGAAGAGCTTAAGCGCTTTCCGGCCCCCCATCCCGCTCGGAACTGCGGGAATCGATCACGTTCACGGCTTTGGATCGATAGGATCCAAAATCAACGTGATCAGCCGCGCCGGCCTGCAACAACGAAAATAGCTTTGCCTCTCCACTTATGCGACCTCGTCAAAAGACGAGAAATTTCGCTTATAGAGATCGGCGTAAAGACCGCCGTGGCGCAAGAGATGAGCGTGGTCGCCCTGTTCGAGTATCTGGCCTTGACGAAGCACGATGATGTGATCCGCATCGCGAACGGTCGCGAGCCGATGGGCGATCACAATGCTCGTGCGGCCCTTGAGCAGAACCCGCAGCGCGGCTTGTATTTCGGCCTCGACGAAGCTGTCGATGCTCGCGGTCGCTTCGTCGAGAATGAGGATCTGCGGATCGGCGACGAGCGCTCGCGCGAAGCTCAGCAGCTGGCGCTGCCCGATTGAAAGATTTTGCCCTCGCTGTCCCAATTGCGTGTCGTAGCCCTGTGGCAGCTGAAGGATGAAATCATGCGCGCGCACGGCCCGCGCGGCGCGGATCACGTCCTCGGCGCTCGCCCATTTCGATGAATAGCGGATATTCTCAAGCACGGTTCCGGTGAAGAGGTAAGGCTCCTGCAGGACGATCGCGATGTGGCGCCCGAGCGAGGCCTGGGTGACGTCGCGGACGTCGTGACCGCCTACGCGGACCTCCCCGCCCCAGACATCATAGAAGCGGTGGATGAGCGCAGCGACGCTCGTCTTTCCCGAGCCGGTCGGCCCGACAAGCGCCAGAACCTTACGCGGCGCCGCCGTCAGGTTGAGATTGTTCAACACGGGCTGGCCGGGCTTGTAGCCGAAGACGACATTTCGAAACTCAACGGAGGGCTCGATCCCGCCGAGATCGATCGCGTCGGGTTTGTCCTTGATGGACACAGGAACATCGAGAACCTCGAAGATTCGGTGCCCGGCGGCCATCGCGCGCTGCATCATCGTGTATTGTTGCGACACTGTCCTGATCGGATCGAAGAACCTTTGCACGTAAAAAATGAAGGCGACCATGACGCCAATATCAATGTCGCCCTTCAACGTCAGGTAACCGCCGAGGACGACAATGACCGCCATGGCGAAGCCGGTCAGTATATCGACCGTAGGAACCATAATTTGAGACGCCCAGGCCGCCGCGACCTGCGCGTCGAAATTATCCGTCACCTTGTCGTCGAAATCGCGCAGATTGACCTCTTCCCGGCGTGCCCCCTGGACGGCCCTGACACCGCCGATATTCTCCGCCAGCGCGCCATTGACGACGGACGAAGTTTCGCGCGCGCGGCTGAACGCCTTCTTCGCATGAGGAAGCCAGACAGCCCGAACGAGGATCAGGACGGGAACAACGATAAAGGTCAGCAGGGCGAGTCGCCATGACATGAAGAGCAGCACGGCGATGATCCCGACTAGCAGGAAAAGATCGCCGGTCGCCGCGATCGATGTCTCGAAAAACTCCTGGAGCGCGTTCACGTCGCCCTGGAGGCGCGACATCACGCGGCCGACGTGGGTCTTGTCCATGAACGACAGAGAGACGTCCTGCAGATGCGCGAACATGGCGCGGCGCATGTCGAAAATGATCCGCTGCGCCAGCCGCGCGGCGGTTGTCTCCTGCAGGTAGCTCGCTGCCGCGTTGAAGGCGATGAGGATTAAGAAAGCGAGGAGAATCGTCTCGAAAGGCGCCGTTCCGGGCTTGCCGACGACGCCATCCACGGCGAGGCGGATGAGATAGGGGATGCTGACCTGGGCCACCACGAAAGCAAGTACGGCGAGGAGCGCGCCGATCAGGGGCAGGCGATAAGGGCGCACGAAAAGCGAAAGCCGGCGAAAGACGCCGGAGTCGAATTTGGCGAAAGCGTCCTCGCCGGCTTCTCCCTGGGCGCCGGGCGCGCCGTGAAAATGGCCGCGGCCGCCGAAGTCCGAAAAACTCATGCGAGCGACCTTTCCTGCTCGAGAACGGCGTCCGGCGTCGCGGCGGGAGCGCATTGCGCGCGATAGAGAGTTGCGTAGTAGCCGTTCTTCGCCATGAGAGCTGCGTGCGTGCCGCGCTCGAGGATGCGACCGCGGTCGAGGACGAGGATCTCGCTCGCGTGCAAGAGGGAGCCAACCCGATGCGAGATGATGATCGTGACGCGAGAGCGCGTTGCTTCGCGCAAGGCGTGGCGCACGCGATGTTCGGTCGCAGCGTCCACGGCTGAAGTCGCATCGTCGAAGATCATGATAGCCGGTTCCGGCAAGAGCCCCCGCGCGATTGAAAGGCGCTGTCGCTGTCCGCCGGAAAGACTGAGGCCACGCTCGCCGATTTGCGTGCTGTAGCCGCTCGGCAAAGACGTCACATAATCATGCATCTGAGAGGTCAGCGCGGCGTCGATGAGCCGGTGTTCTTCGCACTCGGGATCAGCATAGGCGACGTTGCCTTGAACGCTGTCATCGAAAAGGAAGACATCCTGCTGGACGAGGCCGACCGCTGTGCGAACGGAGGCGAGCGTGACCTCGCGAATGTCTTGTCCGTCGATCGTGATTTGGCCGGAGGTCACGTCGTAAAAGCGGCTGATCAACTGGGCTAGCGTCGATTTTCCCGATCCGGACGGGCCGATTATTCCGAGCGTCTCGCCGGAGCCCACGCGGAACGAGATATTTTCGATGACGGGCGGCGCGCCGGTTCGGTCGTCGTACGAGAAGGAGACATTGCGGAACCTGAGTTCGCCTCTTTTCAGTGACAGGGGCGGCGCGCCAGCCCTGTCCCTTATAGAAGGCTCGAGATCGAGAACCTCGAAAAGCCGTTTACCCGAGGACACCGCCCGGGCCGACGAATTCACGATCATTCCGATTTGCCGCACAGGCAGTTGCAGGATGGTCATGAAGGTCAGGAATTCGGTGAGTTGGCCGATCGTGATCTGACCTGCCGCGACGCGATGGCCGCCGACCCACAAGACCAGCGCCATCGCAACAAAATAGCCGGCGTTAATCAGCGTCATTGAGCGCGATCGAATGGAAATCCGCTCGTTGGAAAGGGCGAGCGCTTCTTCGTCAGCCCGGTCGAACTTCTCCATCTCGAACGATTTCGAAGAGAAGGCCCGCACGACGCGGACGCCCTGGAGATTTTCCTCCATTACGCGGGTGAGGACCGACATGCGGTCCTGGAGATTGGTCCAGGCGCGGCGAAGCGCCAATCCCATCCATGCCGCGCGCAATCCGATAAGGGGGATAAAACTCATTGTCAGAACCGCCATCAACGGGTCCTGCGCGAAAAGCATCGCGGCTCCGATGTTAACGATCAGCACCAGGGAGATGAAACGCTGCAAGCCGTTTTCGATGAAGCCCCGAACCCCCTCAAGATCGAGCATGCCGCGGGTGATGAGATCGGCGGAATGGGCCCGATCGTGATAGTCGAATCCGAGACGCTGAAGCTTTTCGAAGAACGCCAGCCGCAGGTCGCGTCCAACGGTCTGACCAATGTATTCTCCCTGAAATCCCGAAATCATCTGGAGCAATCCGCGCAAGGTCGCAGCGCCGAGGACCAGAAGCGCGGTGACGACGAGCGCGCGCATGGCCTCGTTCGAATGGCCAGCGTGGCTCCGCAGGAGAGAATGAGCCTGATCGACCGATCGCCCAAGCAGACGCGGCATGGCCAGAGTGAAGACGGTGGCCGCGAGACTGGTCAATGTCGCCAAGGCGAAGCGCCAGCGGTAGACGAGGGCGAGGCGCAGCACGCGCGCTAAAATGCCCGGCGCATCACGAAATTCAGCGGCGAGACCGGACAGCGCCTTAATGCGAAGGGTTTTCAAATCGGGATTTCCAGTTTCGGCTGACTTTTTGGATTTGAGCGGTGTGCTTTTTTCCAGGCCCGATGGGCATTGAAGAGCGTGTGCGAGCAGAAAGGTCGACGTTCAAAGCCTTTTTCGCCCGTAATGCGCCACGCGACGTGGCGATCGAGAACGAGCCCGCGGCCTGACGCAGCGCGCGCCAACCGGCGCCGCCGACTTGCCTCGCCGGCCCGTCGTCGGCTCTGGCGCGGGGCTAAGCACCCTCCAATCCGCCATTCAAACTTCCTCCCTATGAGGCATCCCTCGGATCCGCTCCAGCGGCGCGGAGAGCCGTGCTCCAAAATGCTTCCAGCCTCCATCGTCCGACAGCCACCGGACATCGAAGGTTCAGCCATCCGTTGCGCAGCCACGGTTCAGACGCGTGCGCCCAAACCGCCGCAGCCACGGAGAACCCACGCGGATTTGAGGAGGACCGAGAGAAGCCGGCTCGGCGCCGTCAAAGAACTATATTCTGATCGATTTAATAGAGTTTCAGCGGAAATGACGCAAGCCCCTGTGCCGCGGCAAATCGATCTTTTTGGGTCTGCCGCCATTCGGATAGGATCCTCCTCCCGATTGGCGGATGGTGGCGCGAAAAAGCTTCCAGCCATTCTTTTCATTTATAAGTTGACAAACTCGATAGGAATATAGCAGTTTTTGGCTGCGCAGGAATTGCGAGTCCCAGAAGCTCGATCGGAGCATCTGCAGCCACAACCGCGGCGGGATGGCCAAACACGACATCGGGGAAGCCTTATGGGCGCGGAAAAGCGTAAACTCCGTCTCGGGGCGTTCATTCAGGCGACGGGACATCATATCGCCGCTTGGCGTCATCCCGCGTCGCAGCCCGACGCCGGCCTCAACATCAAGCACTACGTCGAACTTGCTCAGGCCGCCGAGCGGGCCAAGTTCGATCTCGTCTTCGTGGCCGACAGTCCGGGCGGGTGGGGCGCTCCGGGCGATCCGGACGTCTTCAAGCGGGATGGAAAGCGCGCCCATTTCGAGCCCATCACTTTATGGTCCGCGCTTTCGATGGTGACAAACCATATCGGGTTCGTCGCCACCGCCTCCACAACCTACGAGGAGCCCTATGCCCTCGCCCGCAAGTTCGCCTCGCTCGACTGGATCTCGGGGGGGCGTGGGGCCTGGAATGTGGTGACGACCGCGGCCGACGTCTCCGCCAACTTCAGCCGATCGGAGCATCTCGAACATAAGAAGCGATATCAGCGCGCCGAGGAGTTCGTCGATATCGTGAAGGGCTTGTGGGATTCCTACGAGGACGACGCCTTCATTCGCGATCGGGAGTCGGGCGTCTATCTCGATCCGGACAAGCTACATCTGCTGAACCACAAGGGCGAACATTTTCAAGTGCGAGGGCCGTTGAATATCGCCCGGCCGCCGCAGGGCTATCCGGTCATTGTGCAGGCCGGCGCATCCGACGCGGGCCGCGAACTTGCGGCGCGTACGGCCGAGGTGATCTTCACGGCCAATCAGACGCTCGAAGACGCAAAGGAATTCTATTCCGACGTCAAGGCGCGACTTGCGAAATTTGGCCGCAGGCGGGAGGAGCTTCTGGTCATGCCAGGGATTTTTCCGGTCATTGGCGGAAGCGAGTCCGAGGCCAACGAAAAATACGAATATCTCCAGTCCCTTGTGCATCCATCAACAGCCTGGAGCATCCTGCGGCGGCACTATCAGGACCGCGATCTCTCAGGCTATTCACTGGACGATCCAGCGCCGCCGTTGCCGGGCGAAACGAACGGCAACAAGAGCCGTCTTAAACTCGTCTCGGATCTCGTGTCGCGCAACAAACCCACATTGCGCGAGCTTTACAGGACAGTTGCGACGGCGCGCGGCCACCGTACGGTGGTCGGCACGCCGGAGCAAATTGCTGACGCGATCCAGGATTGGTTTGTTCATGGCGCCGCCGACGGGTTCAACATCATGCCGCCAATCCTGCCGACGGGTCTCACGGAATTCGTCGAGAACGTCGTGCCGATCCTGCAAAGGCGCGGCATCTTCAGGACCGAATATGAAGGCAAAACCCTACGTGAGAATCTCGGCCTGGCGCGGCCAGCGAACAGTTTTACGCTACGCCGCCGGGACGAGGCGGCGAGCGCCTAGGGCGGGAGGCGGGAAAGCCGTGCGTATTTCCGCATCCCGCTCCAGCCATTGGAATCGATCACGTTCATGAGTCTGGATCGACAGGGTCAAAAATCATCGTGATCGAGGAGCGCCATGTCGCGGGCGCGAAGGCTCGCGTCGCAAAGTCCGCATTCAGTTCGTCGGGACAATAGAAGACATCGAATATAGAGGGACTCAATGAGCAACATCGCCACGCTCCCAAACGCTAGGGAAGAAGTTCTTTCCATCCATCCGATCGCGGGTCATCTCGGCGCGAAGATAAAAGGCGTGGATCTTACCAAGCCGATTTCGGACAACGACGTAGCCGCAATCCGCGCCGCCCTTCTCAAATACAAAGTGCTCGTCATCCGGGGCCAACACATAGATCACGGCCAGCAGATCGCCTTCACCCGGCGTTTCGGCGAGGTGACGCCATCTCACCCTTACGACGACGAAGCCCCAACCGAATTTCCGGAAGTTCTGGTCGTCGACAACCAAAAATTCGCTCGGCGCAATGGCGGCAAGAGGCCGCCGAATTTCGAGAGTCGTTCTGGTTGGCATACCGATATAACGGCGGCGGTCAATCCGCCCGCGATCACCTTTCTTCGCGCGGGCGAGGTGCCGGACCGGGGAGGCGACACGACCTTTACCAACCTCGCCGCAGCCTACGCGGGGCTGCCGGAGATTTTGAAGCCTTTCCTCGAAACCCTGCGCGCCGAGCATCAATTTGGCGGAAGCAGACCGGAATGGGCCAATCGGGAAATCGCCTATTTTTCCGAGAAACGCGCCTCAAAGCCTTTCCTCAGTGAACATTCTGTGGTCCGCGCCCACCCGGAGACAGGAGAAAAGATTCTCTTCGTCAACCCTGGATTCACGAGCCGCATTGTCGGACTGGCTCCGTCTCAGAGCGCGCGCATTCTCGATATTCTGTTCGATGCCGTAACCGATCCGGCCTGTACGGTTCGGTTTCGCTGGACGCCGGGCACGCTGGTGTTCTGGGACAACCGCGCCACCGCGCATTTGGCGCCGACCGATATTGATCCGGGCGTCGTTCATCGCGTTCTCTATAGAACCACGATCGCCGGCGACGTCCCCGTCGGCGTGGACGGCAAGCGGTCAATCTCGCTCCTCGGCGATCCCTTTCTCGCGATCGCGGCCGAGTGAGCATCGCGCAGCTCCGGACATCCCGCCGTGGCGGCCGAAGGAAGCGGAGGCGCCGAAGTAAATCGGCCGATCCAGAGAATGCAGCGCCGCTGGCGGTCGCCGCCGCTCGGCGGCGCCGTCGTGACGCAACTGAAGGAGGATACCATGAGCGCTTCGCTCGGGGCGGCCAAAAAGCTGCAGGACCAGTCCAGCATCGATAAGACGCTCGACCTAGCCCGTAGGCGGTACCGGCAAACCGATCTTACCGGTCCACATCTCACGAATGGGACGCTAGACCTTTTGTTGTCCCATCGATCCGTGCGGGCCTATCTGCCTGATCCGTTGCCGCCCGGTACGGTTGAAACTCTGGTGACCGCCGCGCAGTCAGCCGCCTCTTCGTCCAATCTGCAGGTCTGGAGCGTCGTCGCCGTCGAAGACACGGATCGCAAGGCGAGACTGGCTGCGCTCGCCGGCAACCAAAAGCATATTTTGCAGGCCCCTTTGTTTCTTGTGTGGCTTCTCGATCTCGCAAGGCTTGACAATCTCGCAAAGGAGCGCGGTGCGACGGCCGAAGCCCTCACCTATATCGAAAGCTTTCTTCTCGGCGCCGTCGACGCCTCCCTCGCCGCGCAGAACGCTGTGGTCGCTCTCGAATCGCTTGGCTTCGGCGGCGTCTATATCGGCGCGATCCGAAATCATCCGGTGGAAGTTGCAAAAGAGCTTGGCTTGCCGCCGAACGTCTTTGCTCTTTTTGGTCTCGTCGTTGGCCGCCCCGATCCCTCGGCGCCGACCGAAATCAAGCCGCGGCTGCCTCGGGAAGCCGTGCTCCATCGCGAACAATACGCCTGGGGTCCAGACCAGCACGCCGCGATCGCAACCTATGATGCGCGAATCCGTGCATTTCAGCAGGAGCAAAATCTGCCATTGCAGGACTGGAGCGCGCAGGCGGTCAGTCGCGTCAAGGATGCGCCGGCGCTGCATGGTTGCGATCGCCTGCGGGTGGCTCTGACAGAACTCGGCTTCGGCTTGAAGTGATCAAGGCCGAAGAGATGATCGCCTTCAGTTCGAGGACGTTGACCGCATATTCGAGTTCTTCGACTCCTTCCTCAGGCGAGAGACAGGGCGGCGGCGCGCGCTGTTGACGGGTTTCTGGAGCGGCCGATGCGGCGGAACGCGCCGCCAATGCCCGATGTTGCGATTGACTCCGCAACTGAAAAAGCATAATAATACTTTTCTAGTAGGTTTATGGACTAAGCGACGGCCCACCGCCGCCAACGTCTCTGCTCATTGTGACCCGAAGGAATCTTGAATGACTGCAGCGCCCGCACTGGCCGTCATCGAACCGGAGACATCGCGGGCAGCGGGTTTGGCTGCCCGTCCAGCGGCGGGCATATGTCGCTTTGCAGCCATCGGGCGCGGCCCTCGCGCCTTGCGCGGGGTGAGGCCGTCCTCGTCGTTTTCCCGTCGCCTGCCGCGCCCCAGCTTTTTCACCATGCCTCAACCTGCTCCCCCGGAGGCGCCACAGATCCCGGCCGGAGACGAGCCGGCTACGGACCTCCGACATCGGAGGCGCCCTGAAAGGCGGCTCGCCGGATCGCACGCCATCCCTTGATGGTTCCGGTCCGCGGCGTGTTCGCTTCGGTGCGATCTCGCGCAGCAAGCAGGGCCAACGCAATCGCTTTTTCCGTCAGTTTCAACTTCAAGGCAGGCAAGACAATGGCGAAACAACAGCGGCAAATGAGTATCGGCATGAACATACTTGGCCTTGGGGGCCATGGCGGCGCCTGGCGTCACGGCGAAGTGCCCGCGACCTCCTATGTCGATGTCAATTACTACACGAATATCGCGCGCATATCGGAGCGTGGAACCCTCGACGCGATCTTCCTCGCTGACGGACCGGTGTTGGGCGGCGAAGTCTCCAGGGGGCCGGCCGGGCGGCTGGAGCCGACGGTGCTGCTGACAGCCGTCGCGCTGGCGACCACGCATATAGGCGTCATCGCCACCGCTTCGACATCCTACAATGAACCATTCAATCTCGCGCGGCGCATCGCCTCGGTCGACCACATCAGCGGCGGCCGCGCTGCGTGGAACATCGTCACCAATGCCGGCGACGCCGCAGCGCAGAATTTCGGCCAGGATGAGGCCAAGCTCCATGTGGAACGTTATTCCCGTGCCGCGGAATTCGCGGAAGCGGTGATCAAGCTGTGGGATAGTTGGGAGGACGACGCCATCGTTGATGACCGCGCCGCGGGCGTCTTCGCCGATGCCGCCAAGGTGCACGCCATCAACCATGTGGGCGAGCACTTCAAGGTAAGGGGACCGCTGAATGTGCCGCGAACGCCGCAGGGGCGTCCTGTGATCGTTCAGGCGGGCGGATCGGAGGGCGGCAAGTCGGTCGGATCGAGATATGCGGACGCGATCTTCACCACGCAGACGACGTTGCGGACGGGCATCGAGTTCTACAATGACATGAAAAGCCGGGCGCGCGCCTGGGGCCGCGATCCGGATCAGCTCAAGATCATGCCGGGGCTTTCAACCGTGATCGGCAGCACCGAGGCCGAGGCCCGCGCGAGATGCGACGCACTCGATTCCTATAGCGGGGATGACGGGCTGCTTCAGCAGGTCGCCAGTCGCGTTAACATTCCGGTCAGCGAACTCGATCCGGACGCTCCCTTGCCCTGGCGCTTGCTGGGCGATCTGACCCCTCCGGAATCGGGATCGCACGGATTTTTCGACGCCCAGATTAACCTCGCCAAGGAGGAGAATCTTACCGTCCGTCAACTATCCCGGCGGATCCGCAGCGGTCACCGGTTGATCGTGGGCTCCCCCGAGCAGGTCGCGGATACTTTGGAGGAATGGTTCCTCGCGGGCGCCGCCGATGGCTTCAATCTGATGCCCGATATGTTCCCTTCCGGCGCCGAGATTTTCGTGGACGAGGTGGTTCCGATCTTGCGCCGCCGCGGGATTTTTCGAACCGAGTACACTGGCGCCACCTTGCGCGATCATTTGGGATTGGCGCGGCCGAGGAGTCAGTACGAGTTCGAGTTCAGCGCCGCGACAGGGACGGGGCCGTGACCGGTCAGCGCGCCAGATCGTTGCGGGCGCGACGCTGGCGCCGTCCGGCTGGCAAACCACCAGCGTCGAGGTCAACGGCGACGCTGGCGCAACCGGCGCGCCGAACCGCAACCTAAGTGTGTCGGAACGCCGAGTTAAAGTCGTGGCGACGGACTGACGCCGATAAACACACGCCTCGCGGCAGGCGTCGCGGGCAAGCTACATCAGCGGAACTGAAATGGCCTTCTACGATCACGTCATGAGGATCGTCGCCGCTGTCGCTTTCGCGCTGGCGTGCGAAACGCGGGTCGAAGCCGCGGGCGCGATGAACCGGGCGCTGAGCCACCCGCCAACGGACTATCGCGAGTCGCAAGAAGGGATCTCCGGCGGAACGCTGAAGGTTTCCGTGGCGTCCGATGCCGGCAGTCTCGACCTTCACGCGATCTCGGCCGCCAACGCGCAATGGATTGGCCGCATTCTTTATGACAACCTGGTTTACCTCGACGAAGCGGGCGCGCCGACGCCCTGGCTGGCCAGGTCCTGGACGATCTCGCCGGACGGCAAGACCTATACGTTCGAGCTGCGCGACGACGTCACCTTCAGCGATGGCGCGAAGTTCAACGCCGAAGCGGTCGCCGTCAATCTAGACCACATGCGCGACCCGGCGACCAAATCTCCGCTCGCCGCCGCCTATATCGCGCCCTACGCCACCGGGCGCGTCGTGAGCGAGTATGTGTTCGAAGCCACTCTGCGCGAGCCCTACTCGCCCTTCCTGAGTGTCCTGGCGCAATCCTGGCTGGCCATGGAATCGCCCAAGGCGATCAGGGAACGTCCCAAGACCCTGGGAGAGGCGCCGGTCGGATCTGGCCCCTTCGTGCTGGAAAGCTACGCGAAGCAGCAGCGCATGGTGCTGGTCAGGCGGCCCGATTACCACTGGTCCCCGCCGCTGATCGGGCACCAGGGTCCCGCCTATCTCGACCGGATCGAGATCGAATTCGTATCGGATTCGGCGATCCGTTATTATTCGCTGGCTTCGGGCGAGTATGACTTCTCCATCGACGTTCCGCCGCAAAGCGCGGCGGCCGTTCGCGCCGACCCCAACCTGGTGCTGGAAAATCGGGTCCGCATGGGATGTCCATCCCGCGTCGTCGCTTTCAACACCACGCAATATCCGTTCGACGACGTCAGACTGCGCAAGGCCGCCGCCCATGCGATCGACCGTGAAGGCATCGTCAATATCGCTGGTTTCGACGAATACAGGCCGATCGCCAATTTCCTGGCGGAAAACACGCCCTACTTCGATCCATCCTTCCAGGATGGCCTGGGCTACGATCCCGGCGAGGCCAATCGCTTGTTCGACGAAGCGGGTTGGACCGGACGGGACGCGCAAGGCTATCGCACGCGAGAGGGAAGACGCCTGACGGCGGACCTGGTTGTGTCGCAAACGCCTGGCGCGTCATCCTCGCCTCTCGCCACGGAAATTCAGGCCGACCTGAAAAAGGTCGGCTTTGACCTGAGGCTTGTCCAGGTTCCGGCGGCGATGATGACCCAGCGTCGCGCCGCCGGCAATTATCAGGTCATCACCGCCGGCGTCTGGCATACCAACACGCCCGATGCGCTTTATATCAACTACCACAGCAGTCAGATTCCGAACGAGAAGCACGGCGGCCAAAATTCCGCGCGTCTCGACGATCCGGCGCTGGACGAACTGCTCTCCAGCGCCCGTCGCACCAGGGACCCCGCCGAACTCAAATCTCTTTATAGCAAGGCCCAGGCCCGGCTGATTGACGTCGCGCCGGGCGTGCCCGTCTACGACTTCTACTCGATGATCGGCTACCAGCGCCATGTGCGCGGCGTGATCTACGATACGTCGCATGAAACCCCGATCTTTGAAACTGTGTGGCTTCGGCAAGGCGCGCCATGAGGGTCTTGAAACGGCTGACCTGGCGGCTGCTCGCTGGCGTCGTGGTGCTGTGGGGAACGGCGACCCTGATCTTCATCGCCATCAACATCACCCCGGGCGACACCGCGACGATGATCCTGGGCGGACCCGATGCGCTGCCGACGCCGGCCGTGCTGCAGCAGGTCCGCGCGGAATACGGGCTCGATAAGCCGCTCTACCTGCAATATTATGTCTACATTTCGAAGCTGGCTCGAGCCGACCTGGGTGAATCATTTCGGTTGCATGTCCCGGTTTCCCGGCTGATCGGTCAGCAGATCGGGGCGACGGCGACGCTCGCCCTTTCCGCCACGGTGGTCGGGGTGGCGGTGTCCGTGATCGTTTCGCTGGCCACGGCCCAGCGAAACCGATTGCTGACATTGGCTGTGACGTTTCCGGAATTCGCGGTCTCGCTGATCCCCTCATTCGTCATCGGGCTTCTTTTGCTGCTCGGATTTTCGTTCAGCTTTCACCTTTTTCCCGCTTCGAGCGCGCATGGCTGGAGCGCCATGGTGCTGCCGACGCTGACCTTGGCGCTGCCGATTATTGGCGTTATCAGCCAGGTCTTGCGACGCGAACTCGATCACACCTTGGAACAGCCGTTTATAATCAGCGCCCGCGCGCGCGGGCTGTCCGACATGGGCGTGCGGGCGGGGCACGCGCTGCGTCACGCGTTGATCCCGACGGTGACGCTGTCCAGCATGGTCTTCGCCGGGTTGTTTTCCAGCGCCGTCATTGTCGAAACGGTTTTCAACCGTCAGGGCCTGGGCCGTCTGATGGTCGACGCCACCAGCAACAAGGATATTCCCCTCGTCCTCGGTCTCGCCCTGTTGGCGACATTGATCAATGTCGTCATCAACATCATCGTCGACTTCATCTATGTCCTGATCGATCCGCGGGTCGAACGCCAATGAACGGCCAGTTCCTGCGTCCAACCTTGGTGCTCGCGATTCTGTTTATCCTGCTCCTGGCCGTGGCCGCCTGCTTCCCGGAATGGTTGGCGGCGGCCGATCCGATCGCGACCGATCCGCGCCACGCGTTCTTCCCGCCCGGAGCGGGGCACGTGTTTGGAACCGACGAGAACGGCCGCGGCGTGCTGACGCGCATCGTCCATGGCGCCCGGTCTTCCCTGTTCCTCGGGCTGAGCGCCGCGACCATCACCGTATCGCTCGGCATCGTCCTGGGTGCGCTCGCCGGCCTCAGTCATCGCGCGATAGACAACGCGGTGATGCGATTCGTCGATATACTGCAATCGTTTCCCGAAGTCTTGCTGGCGCTGCTCATCATCAGCTTCTGGGGCAATGGGCTGGTCAACCTGCTGCTGGCGCTGGGCGTCGCGGGCGTGCCGCGCGGGGCGAGACAGGTGCGCGCGCAGGTGCTGGTGATCCGTCACGCGCCGTTTGTGGAGGCCGCCCGCACGCTTGGCATTCCCTCCTGGCTCGTGACCTTGCGCCATGTGTTGCCTAATTCCATCCGCCCGGTGCTGGTGCTCCTGCCAATCGAAGTCGGCTGGAAGATATCCGCCGCCGCAGCGCTCAGTTTTCTTGGTCTCGGCGCGCCGCCGCCGGCGCCGGAGTGGGGGGCGATGCTGGCGGTCGGCCGCGAGTACATCATGAATGCCTGGTGGCTGACCGCCGCGCCGGCCGCCGCCATCACACTGACGGTCCTGTCCGTCACGGCGTTGGGGCGCGCGCTGGTGCGGCGCTCCGAGGGGCGCGCCGCATGACGTTTCTTGTCGATGTCAGAAACTTGACGGTTCGGTTCGGCCGGCGCGCGCACCCGGCCGTCTCGGGCGTCTCCTTCACTCTCAACCGCGGCGAAAGCCTGGCGCTTATCGGCGAATCCGGCTCCGGCAAGAGCGTCACCCTGCGCAGCCTGGTCGGACTCGCCGGGCCTGGCGCCGAAACCGTGGCGGAGCGGCTGCGATTTCGCGGCGAGGACATACGCGCCTTCGGCAGCGCGACCTGGCGGCGGGTTCGCGGCGGGCGGATTGGCTTCATTCTGCAGGATGCGCTGGGCTCGCTCGATCCGCTGCGTCCGGTCGGGCGGGAAATCGACGAGGCGTTGCGGCTGCACGGCGATCTGTCGCGCGTTGCGCGGCATGAACGAGTCGTCGAACTCCTCCGATCCGTCGGCGTCCCCGAACCGGAACTCCGCGCCCGGCAATACCCGCACCAATTGTCCGGTGGCCTGCGCCAGCGCGCGCTGATCGCCTCCGCCATCGCCTGCGGCCCGGAACTGCTGCTCGCGGATGAGCCGACGACGGCGCTGGACGCCCTGGTGCAGGCGCAGGTGCTGGATCTGCTGCAGGCCTATTGCACCCCAAAGACCGGCCTGCTGATCGTCAGCCACGACCTGGCCGTCGCAGCCCGCCTGGCGGATCGGATCGCCGTCATGTGGAACGGCGAAATCGTCGAGCAGGGACCAAGCGACCGGGTGCTGCGCGATCCGCGGCATCCCTATACGCGGGCGTTGCTGGCGGCCTCCTCCTCGGTGCACGCCAGGGAGCCGGTCGCGGCGCGACTGGCGGCGGCTGGCGACGAGGAGCCAGTGATCGAAGCGCGCGGCCTGAGCAAAAGCTTTGCCGGCGCCGACCACAAGCGGCGCACCGTGGTGTCGGAGGTGTCTTTTTCCCTGCTGCCCGGACACACGCTCGGCGTGGTCGGCGAGTCAGGGTCTGGGAAAACGACCCTGACCCGGATCGTTCTGGGGCTGGAGCCACAGGATTCCGGCGCAGTGCTCCTGCGTGGCCGCGACTGGCGATCCTTCACCGCCAGGGAAAAACGGACGGAGAGGCGGCGCATTCAGGTCGTGTTCCAGGATCCGCTGAGTTCCTTCGATCCGCGTTACACAGTCGAAAAGGTGCTGAACGAGGCCTTGGCCGTCGCTGGCTACCGCGCAGGTAAGGCGCGCCGCCGCCGGGCGGTGGAGCTGCTCGAGCTGGTGCGGCTGGACGCCAGTCATCTGCCCCGGCGTCCCATCGAACTCTCCGGCGGTCAGCGTCAGCGCGTGGCGATCGCCCGCGCCCTGGCGCCGAACCCGGAGGTGATCGTCTGCGACGAACCAGTGTCGGCGCTCGATGTCTCGGTGCAGGCGCAGATCCTCGATCTGCTTAGCGATTTGAAAGCCCGGCTGGGACTCGCCTGTCTGTTCATTTCCCACGACCTCGGAATCATTCAGCGCATGAGCGACCACGTCCTGGTGATGAAGGATGGTTTGGTTGTCGAATCTGGCGACGTAAGCGATGTGTTCCGGCGTCCTCGGCACGCCTATACGCGCGCCTTGCTGGACGCCATTCCTCCCGTGATCGCGCCGCATGCGGCGCCAGCGTGGCCGTCATTCGCGGGGACAGTCGCGCCTGTGATCGAGCGGCGCGCCGCAGCCTATTCGGCATCGATTTGATAAACGATGCAACTCATCCGCCCATCCACTCAAAAGGATATCGAAGCCGCTTGCGCGGGCTATTTTGAAGAGGCATGGCTGGCGTGGGAATTGAGCGATGTGCGGCCTGTCCAGTACGACAAGAAGGTGCGTGCTGCGCGGAGAATTTACGAGGTGGACTTCATGAAACAAACTTGCAAAGACGGGAATGTTCCCAGGGAATCAAGGCATGACGACTTTCCGCTCTTGCCCGTGAGCAGAAAATTAAGCAGGCCCGCCACCCGCCGCAGGTGATACGGCGCTCAGTCTCGAGCGCTTATACCTCAGCGTCTTCTCGGCGAGGAAACCCGCGTTGACATGCTTGCCGAGGCGTTCGATCTCGGCCCGGCTCAGGCGCCGTTCGCGCGGCGCGTCGGCAAGCTTGTGGCCCCCCTTGGCGGGATTGGCCTCGATCTTGCCGAGGCGCACCGCATGTTTGAAGATCGCGTGCAATGTCGAGATGGTTCGCGCGGCGACGCCTTCGCTGCCGGTCGTCGCGCGGCCGCGACTGCCGACTCGCGGTTTCGACGTCTTGCCAGTCGCGATGTCGGCCTGGGCGCCCTCGATGTCGCCGAGCTTGAGCGAGCCCATCTGCCTTCTGCCGAGCAACGGTTTGATGTGCGATTCGATCCGGCTGCGATCCATCGCCAGGGTGGACGCCTTGGTGGCGCGTCGACGTCGGCCAAGGATGCGTCCCGCTTCGGCCTCGGCGACGGTTGGCAGCCCCGCCGCCTTGGCCTCTTCGGCGAGAGGGTCGACGCCGTTCGACACGGCGACGAGCTTCTCATGCGCGAGATGCGGGCCTCCTCGACGGGCATCAGTCCATAGCGCCCGATGACGACCCGCCAGTGGCGACCCTCTGGGGTGCGATACTGGATGACGAAGCTCTTGAGGCCGGATGGCATGACTTGCACGCCGAAGCCGAGGAGCTCGCGATCCCATAGGAAACTCTCCCGAACCTTGACCCCAACCTTCGAAGGTTTCGGAGGCTTCAGAGCGTCAACGACGCGCTATGTGAACCTTTCATCAACCATATCAAATACCTGCCGGATTTCTGCTTAAAAATTATACCCCTGATCGAGGCTGATTCCAAGCATCTGGAAGCAAGTCGAGGGGTCGTCCTAGGCTGCAGGCGGCGGGATAGCGTCGTATTAACTAGTTGAATGATATCGTAAAATTGTTTGATCGCGAACCACCGGATATTGCGGCGTATGCCCTTCTGGCACCTTGCCAAGGTTGGGGTCGAGGGTTCGAATCCCTTCGCCCGCTCCAAATTTCCTCAAGGAAATCAAGCAGATAAAAGCGGCCCTTCGGGGCCGTTTTTGCTTGGAACGCCCAAGGCGAGCGGAGATCTGAGCAGGTTCTATGAACCTGGCGGAAAGTCGCCGGATACGTTGTCGCGGATACGGCGGGGTGATCTCCCGCTTCTAAAATTGGCGCGCGGCACGGCGGCGGTCCCGCCCCGTTCGGGCCCGATGATCACGGCTCAGCTGTGAGCTTGCGGGATTTAAGCTCTGAGAACGGCGTCGACATCGCTCGATGTGACAGCCCTCAAATGGGCGTGCATCGCCGCCCTTTCGCCCAAAAAAGATGCGCCGGCCCGTTCAGGTCGCGCTTGCAGACTCAAACGATTCGGAGGCGGTCGCGTGGTCAAACTCGTGTCGATTTCCCAGGCGCTTCTGGTCGCCGGGCATCTTAGCTTCAGCGAGTGGGCAGGGGTGTTCGGCGACGCCAGGATGAGCACCGCACTGCTCGCCCGGCTTATCCACCATTGCCACATCCTTGAGACTGGCAACGACAGCTTCCGGTTCAAGGCGGGCGCCGCGGCTTCCAAAACACGAAAGGAAAAATCCGCTGCTTAACCCACCGCCCGCAACGCGGGATGCATCATCCACCCGGGTCATCAATTCTCGATGAAAATCCCGGGTCAATTCGACGCCGAAATCTACACCTATCCTGACCAACGCGATAAGCGCCAATCCGGGCGCCGTGGACGACATCTATGTGGTCGCCAATTACAAGCAGGGCAACGTGACCCCTTCGGCTCCAATCCCGGCAGGCCCGGAAAACACCGACAAAAGTTACACGCCCTTCTGGCAGGTGAGTACGGTTACGTCGAAAACCGGAACCACCACGCCGCATACCCTGAAGTCAGAAGAGGAAGTCCTCGCGGCCGCGCGCGCGGGTTTGGTGACGATAACGAAGACCAATATCGTCGTGAACTGCCCGGTCGTCTTTCCGCCGGACGGAGGACTGTCGCCCACAGTCAAAATTCGGCTGGAAAACTAGACCGCGGACCGCCCCGGTGCGCCAGCCGTTGACATCGTTCGGCGTGCGGCGCTTAATTGCGGCGTAGCGCTCATTTGAGATTCCGGCGTCGGAAATTTGCTCAAACTCGTAAACCTCGAAAATCATTAGCCAACTCTAGCGACTGTCGTCGCCCTTAATCGATCGGGAGGGTTGGATGGGCGGCTTGTCGGCTGGTCCGAGGATATTGGTCAAGGCGCGGCCCGGCCTTTCCGAAAGCGCCCTCGCGCTCGGCGAGACCCGAATAAGGTTTTCGGCCGAACCGTTGTTTCATAGCATTGGCGCCGGCGCGCGGCAGGGCGCGGCGCCCGCGAGCGTCTGGCAGGTTCTGACGGCGGACTCCGAGACGGGCCTCAGCCCCTGGGATTTGTGCCATGCGCTGCTGACGCAAGATCTTGGCGTCGCGGGGGGCGTGCGCGCCGAATTCGCCGAGCCAGATCTTGCGCAGCGCTGGATTATCGGTGACGAGAAATCCGTCGGTCAGCGGCTCGTCGCCGGCTGCGGCGAGGCGGCGCCGCAGAACCCCCAATATCCAGGCGACCCTGACCCTTATTGGATTCGCGCCGCCGCCCATTCGGGATTCGCCGAGGCGCTCGTCAGGGCCGGGGCCCCGACTGCAGCGAACAAGGTAAGAATCGCGCATTTCGATACGGGTTACGACCCGCATCACAAGAGCTTGCCGAGATTTTTCAATACGCCGCTGCAGAAGAATTTCGTTGATCCGGGCCGGCCGGCCGACGCCTCCGACGACAGCGCCGGACCGCTTACCAATCCGGGCCACGGAACCGGCACGCTTGGGATTCTCGCCGGCTCCGCAATTGGCGGCGCGCCGCTCGGCTGTGCGCCAAACGCGGATGTCGTGCCCGTCCGCGTCTCCAATAGCGTCGTCCTGTTCTACAACAGCGCCGTCGCGCGCGCGTTCGACTACATTCACGGACTGAACGCGAACCCGGCGACGCGCGTCGACATCATAACGATGAGCATGGGCGGCCTTGCTTCGCAGGCCTGGGCCGAGGCGGTCAATGCGCTCTACGAACAGGGCGTCTTCATCGTTACGGCGGCCGGAAACAATTACTTCGATCTGCCAACGCGCCACATCGTCTATCCGGCGCGATTCAACCGAGTCGTCGCCGCCTGCGGCGTAATGGCGAATCATTCTCCCTACGCCGATCTGGCGCCGTCGCTGATGGCCGGCAATTATGGACCAGACGACAAGATGATGACGGCGATCTCCGCCTACACGCCGAACACGCCATGGGCGCGGATGGGCTGCCCGAGCCAGATCGACTTCGATGGCTCGGGCACGTCATCGGCGACGCCTCAGGTCGCCGCCGCGGCGTCGCTGTGGATCCAGGCCAACAGGGCGGCGGTCAACGCCTATCCGGAAGGCTGGATGCGGGTCGAGGCGATCCGGACGGCGTTGTTTGAATCCGCCAAGGCGAATGCGCAAGAGACCCGGCGCCTCGGCCGCGGCGAGTTGAAAGCGCGCGCCGCGCTTGACGTCGCCCCGGCGAAGGCTGCGGCCCTCAAAAAGCAGTCTGCCGATACCGCCCGCTTTCCGTTCCTCGATACGCTGACCGGCGGCGATTTCGGCGTCGCCTCCGCCGCGCAGCGCCGCATGATGGAGCTTGAAGCCCTGCAATTGTCGCAGTCGGCGGCGGTCGAAGCCGCGCTGCCCGATCCCTCTGTAGCGCCGGAGGCGCTGAGCGCAAGGGACAAGGTCGCTCTCGCCGACGCATTGCTGGCGCAACCCGGCATCTCGGCGGCGCTGCGCTCGGCGCTCGAGGGCGCGGGCCGCGCGGCGCCGCCGGCCCGCCGCCAGCCGCAACGCTCAAGTGCGGTCGAAGAGTTCAACCTCAAGACGGCCAAGACCCCGCCGGTCGCGCCGCCTCTGCGCCGGCGACTGAGAACCTTCGCTTTTGATCCTTCTCTCGCAACGGACCCCAGCGTCGCACTTATCAACGAAGCCGTGCTCGACCTGCGTTGGGAGGATGATCTTCGGCCGGGGCCAATCGGCGAATATGTCGAGGTCGTCGACGTCGATCCGGCGAGCCGCTGCGCGTATGCGCCGGTCGATCTCAACCATCCTTATCTGTTGCCGCAGGACGGCCTCGCGCCATCGGAGGGCAACCCGCAATTCCACCAGCAGATGGCTTACGCCGTCGCCATGCGGACGATCGAAAGCTTCGAGGAGGCTCTCGGCCGGACCGCTTTGTGGTCGCCCCGTTGGGTCCACGACGCCAATGGCGGCGGGCGGGCGGAGTATGTTCAGCGGCTGCGCATCTATCCGCACGCGCTGCGCGCCGCCAACGCCTTCTATAGCCCGGACCGCAAGGCGCTTCTGCTTGGCTATTTCTCGGCGACGGAGGACAGCGCGGGCCTCGGGCTGCCGCACGGAATGTATTTCGGCGCATTGTCGCATGATGTGGTCGCCCACGAGACGACCCACGCCCTGCTCGACGGGCTTCATCGCCGCTTTCGCGAGCCGACCAACCCCGACGTTTTAGCTTTTCATGAAGCCTTCGCCGATATCGTCGCCCTGTTTCAGCATTTCGCCGTGCCGGAAGCGTTGCGAAATCAGATCAGGCGCACGCGCGGCGATCTCAGCGCCGAAAATATCCTCGGCAAGCTCGCCGTCGAGTTCGGGCAAGCCATGCGCGGCAATTATGGCGCGCTGCGCGATGCGATCGGCCAGACCAATCCGGAAACCAACAAATGGGAGCCGGCGACGCCGAAACGAACCGATTATGATCCCTCGAAGGAGCCCCATGAATTGGGCTCGGTGCTCGTCTCGGCCGTCTTCTCCGCCTTCCTGACAATCTACAAGACCCGAACGCTCGAGTTCGTCCGGCTGGCCAGCGGCGGCACGGGCGTTTTGCCGCCCGGCGACATTCCGACGGCGCTCGCAGATCGCATGGCCGAAGAGGCGAGCCTCGTTGCGGCGCAGATATCGCGCATCTGCATTCGGGCGCTCGACTACTGCCCGCCGGTCGACATCACCTTCGGCGAATATCTGCGGGCGCTGATCACGGCCGATCGCGATCTCGTTCCCAACGACCCGCTCGGCTATCGCGTCGCTTTCGTCGCGGCGTTTCGCGACCGCGGCATCTATCCGCCCGACGTCAAGCATCTATCGCCGGGCAATCTCGTGTGGGAGCCGCCGCCATTGCCGCTGGAGAAGCTCGCCGCCGTGCTGCCCTCGCTTGAGCTGACATGGGGCCTCGATTTCGGCCGCCGCAAAGCCTATGACACGATGCGTACGAACGCCCGCATTCTCCACAAATGGCTTATGGAGCCGGCTCAGGCGCCCGACGCCGAAATCGACGCGCTGGGGCTCGTGCGCAACGCCGGACCAGCGACGGTCGGCGCGATGAGCGGCGTTCTTGACGGCATCGAAGTCCATTCGGTGCGTCCGGCGCGCCGAATCGGACCCGATGGTCAAAGCCAGATCGACCTTGTCGTCGAAATAACCCAGACCTTTAGGCCGTCGCCGCTGCAGGGCGGCCCCTATCGCGGCGGCTGCACGCTGCTGATCGATCTCCATCGAAGCGAAGTGCGCTATTGCATCCGCAAGCGCCTCGCGGCCCCGGGCCGAATCGAGGCGCAACAGAGCTTCCGCCTCGCGCTGGCGGACACTCTGCGCAACGCCTATTTCGACGCGCCGCCCGGCGGACGAGAACCCTTCGCCATCCTCCACGGCCGCCATTAAGGAAGAGCGCCATGACGCGACGGCCCGCCGCTCCGAAATCGCGCGCCTCAAGCAAAGACGGGCGCGGAGCGCCGCGCCCGCGCAAGGCGGCGGCGAAGCAAGCGCCCGCGGGCGCGACAGCATCGACAACGCCGAAAGCGCGGCAGGCGGCGAAATCGGGCGCGGCGTCGCAAAAGGAGCGGGCAAGGATCAGAATGTACCGACACGGGCTCGGCGACTGCTTCCTGATCACGCTGCCGCGCGCGAAAAATGCCGATCCCTACCGCATCCTTATCGACTGCGGCGTCATCCTGGGCACACCCAACGCTGTAGCGAAGATGACGGACGTCCTCGAGGACGTCGTCGCCGTGTCGAAGGGCAAGGTCGATCTCCTGCTCGCGACGCACCAGCATTGGGATCATCTGTCGGGCTTCATCCAGGCCGAGGCGGCGTTCGAGAAGCTAACCGTCGGCGAGGTCTGGCTCGCCTGGACGGAGGACCCCTCCGACGCCCTGGCGCAACAGCTGAGGCGGGAACGCGGCCAGGCGCTTTCGAGCCTGCGCCTCAGCGCCGGCGCGATGCGGATGGCGGGCGACGCCGATGGCGCTGGCGAAGTCGAAAATCTGATTGGATTCTTTGGCGCCGCCGCCGGCGGCACGACGGAGGATGCCCTGGCCAAGGTCGCAGCCAAGGCTAAGGTGCGCTATTGCCGGCCGAACGATCCGCCAACGCAACTGCGTGATCCCGCTGCGACGATCTACGTCCTCGGTCCGCCGCATGACGAGAAGCTGATCCGCAAGACGCTACCGTCGAGCAAGGATCCCGAGACCTATGGGATCGCCGCCAACCAACTTGGCGCGGCGGTCGAATCCGCGCTTTCGACGAGCGACGACGCGGCGCCGTTCAGCGATAATCGCGCGATCCCTTTCGAGATAGCGCGCGGCCTGGATTTCTTTAAGAGCCATTATTTTGGCCCGGGCGAAGACGCGCCCGATTGGCGGCGCATCGACGCCGCCTGGTTAGACGGCGCCTCGGAATTGGCGCTTGCGCTCGATAGCGCCACCAACAACACCAGTCTCGTCATCGTCGTCGAACTGCCCGGCGGCGACACGCTCCTCTTCGCGGCTGACGCCCAGGTCGGCAATTGGCTGTCCTGGCAGGACTTGACATGGACGTTCGACGGCCACCCCGTCACGGGGCCGGACCTCCTCGCGCGCGCAATCTTCTACAAGGTCGGCCATCATGGCAGTCACAACGCCACACTGCGCGAGAAAGGCCTCGCGGAGATGAAGCGCCTTTCGATCGCGGCGATACCGGTCGATCATGAAATGGCGGTGAAAAAGAATTGGGGAAAGATGCCGCTGCCGGAATTGGTAGACGCCCTTTCCTCGGCGGCGAAAGACGGCGTCCTTAGATCGGACCAGGCGCCGGCGTCGCCGCCGGCGGGCGTTGAAATCAAAGACCTTTACTTCGATATTTCGCTATGAAAGCGGCTCCCATTCCTTATCAGGAAAGGAATAGACGTCGTGTCACTTGCATATGGATTTGTAAAAGCAAAGATCATTTCCGATCCCGTTTTGAAGGCGACCCGGCGGCGCCATGAGACGCAGTACCATCAGCATTTCAACTTGCTGGTCGATGGAGCGAAATGGGATGTCGCGATAAACATCGGCACCAACGACGGCGACGATCTACTCAAATACAAGCTCGTCTACGACTTCCGCCACCCGATCATCCAACAGCTCGCGAACGCGCCAGCGGGAGCGCATCTTTTGACCGGGCAAACGGCGCTTCCCGCCATCGACTATATGCGTAGCGACATCTTCACGGCGACGGGCGACTGGCGCGACAGCGACGTCATGGACGGCTCTGAATTTCCGGAGCCTGGCGCGTCGCTGAGACGGCTTTTTGTCGGCTCTCGGCAAAGCCAGGCTGATGTTTATATATTCGGTCGCTTCTACAGCGAGGGAAATGGCGTCCACGATACGCATATGAACCAGGGGTCGACCGGTAGCTTCATCTATCGGTCGGGGGATGACTCAAACGACCATAATGATGTCTGGCAGGATGGCGCAGTTTTCGTCGATCTGGGCCAACCCGAATGGGCGGCCTATTTTGCCGCCTTCAACATGCAGCTCGTTCCGACCGACGACCTCGGCAATCCGACGCCCGGCGGCAAGACGATCTAATGCCTCTTCCATGTTCCCGGAAGACCCTTAACAGGCTGAGTCCAGCGATCGCAGGCGGCGGCGGACGTATCCATTATTGATTGAGGGGAAAAAGATGAGTGATTTCACCAGCGCGAATGAATCCGGCGGACTTAGCGTGAAATTATGGCGAGGCGAGCGAATGTGTCTTGTCGGGATCGACGTCGACGCGCCCGAACCCGATTTCGTCGGCTTCTCCATCGAGGTGAAAAGCCCCGGCGCCGCGGATTTTGAACCGCTGCGCAACCGCCTCGCCTTTTCCTACGACAAGCCTGTCGACCAGGCCGTTGACGGCTATCGTAACTATTCCTCGCTCGAAGCGCCATTCCAGAAATTCCGCTGGGTGCATTTCCCGTGGGAGCTGACGGCTGGAAAATATGCGTACCGGGTAACCAAGCGACATATGCCAACAGACGGCGAGCTCACAGCTGGCGCTTCGGTCACAGCAGAAATTTCGCTCGACCCCGTAGTCTATGATGGCTTTCTCGACGTTGGCTTCGCGCGCAATTTCGCATCGTCCCAGGCCTATGCGGATCGCTATGGGGGAAAGAAAGACGTGATCCCGGCGAGGGCCGACGACGGCCTGCAATTTCAGAAAGTTCCCGGCGACGTGTACAGGTGGCTGGGCTTTGAGGCTTACGATCTGATCATGAACTTCCTCAAGGAGGTGGCCGCGGACGAAACGCTGACGCTTGACTTTTTCGCCTATGATTTGAACGAACCAGACATCCTCGCGTTGCTTGAGCAGATGGGCGGCAGGCTTCGCGCTATCATCGACGATTCAGCAGCGCATGGCGAGGAGACCAGCGCCGAGTCCCAGGCCGCCAGTCGCCTCTCGGCCTCGGCGGGCGACGTGAACGTCAAGCGCGTGCATTTCAAAAGCCTGCAACACAACAAGGTGCTGATCGCGAAGAAGAATGGTCAGCCAGTTAAAGTGCTGTTCGGCTCGACAAACTTCAGTTTTCGGGGACTCTACGTCCAGGCCAACAACGCGCTGGTGTTTTACGCGCCGGAGGCCGCCGCCCTCTTCGAGCGCGCGTTCGAACTCGCCTTTCAAAACCCCGGCGGTTTCGCCAAAGACCCGATCTCGACCAAGTGGCACGTCGTGCAACCGTCCGGCAAACCTCCGGTTCACTTCTGCTTTTCGCCGCATGCGGACGCGGCCTTGTCGCTGAATCCGCTCGGCGCGGCAATCGACCAGGCGACCTCGTCGGTATTTTTCTCGATAGCCTTTCTTTATCAGACCAAATCCGGCCCCACGCGTGAGGCGATCGACCGGTTGATGAATAAGGAGGTATTCAGCTACGGCATTTCCGACAGGGAGGGCGGGCTCACGGTCAAGAAGCCGGATGGATCATTCGGCATCGTCGATTTCAACTACCTCGCGGGCGTCACGCCGATGCCGTTCAAGGCGGAATGGTCCGGCGGCAGCGGCGTCCATGAGCATCACAAATTCGTCGTCACCGATTTCAACCTGCCGACGGCCAAGGTATTCACCGGCTCATCTAATCTTTCGCCGAGCGGCGAGGCCGGCAATGGCGACAATCTGGTGATGATCGAAGATTCCCGCATTGCGACTTCATACGCGATCGAGGCGCTGCGCGTTTTTGATCATTTGCATTTCCGCACGGTGATGAGCGATGCATTTGGCCGATCAAAAGACGCCACCGATTCCGCACGTGGCGAGGACGCCGCCGCCGGCGCATTGGCCGCGCTGACCCTAAGGAAGCCAACGCTAATCAGCGCCCAACCCGCATGGTTCGCCGACTTCTACAAGGCCGGCACCCAGAAGCAATATGATCGCATATTATTCTCCCGTTAGGGCGCGAACCTATATAATAGTCTGGCGTGAAAGCCGAGTTGCGAATGGTGCTTTCGGGGAGAACTTCGAGACGTTTTGGGGAGCCGTACTGGTTGAGCGACGCCCTGGTATTGCGTATTTTGCTACATGTGCCGACCGATGCGCGTGGCGCCTGTTCACGACCGCGCGTTATTAGCGGCGTCACTCATTTTTCAATTCGGGCGGCCCAGCGTCGGCGCGCGGCCTGAGTATTGACAAATGTCGTTGAACGTCTGACTGACGGAGAGTCGAAACGCCGATCAACGCGCCACGCCGTTGATCGGCGTTTCGCAGGCAAACACTCCGAAATGACGTCCGCGGCCCTATTTTTCCATCAGCTTCTCGAACCCCTGCCATTTGTCTGGCGGCGGCGTAAGCAGGTAACGTGAACAGCGCTCGGCAAACAGAACCGGGATTGCATCCAGAGGATCCTCGCGCGACATCCGATGAAACATCTCCTGAGCAGTCTTGAATTCGCGGGCGTAGTACTGTTCCATCGCCGACTGCAGCAGCGCCAGCGTCCCCAGCTTCGCAGCGCGCCGATCGGGTGTCTCCGCGTCAATCACCTCGTACAACGTGACAGCGGTATCCTTGCCCTTAACCGCTACGCGGTCGACCATCCGAATCGCGAACGCGGATGGCTCGTTCAAGCTATGAAATGTCTGCTCGCCGATCAGCAATCGGCCGCGATAAACCTTCGTCAGCTGCTCGATGCGGGAGCTCAGGTTGACGGTGTCGCCAATTACGGAGCATTGCATCCGGTGATGTCCGCCGACGATGCCGAGAACCAGCGGCCCCATGTTGACGCCGACCCCCATCTGCAACTCCGGCTGGCCGAGTGCGCCCGAGCGCTGATTGAACGCCTCAAGCGTCCGCCACATGCCGATGCCGGCCCACACCGAAGCATCGGCCGTCGTGTCGAAAAGCGCCCTTATCTCGTCGCCTGCAAACGACTCAATAAAGCCCCCAGCCTTGATAATCTCAGTTTCCATTGCAACGAAAAAGCGATTCATCAGGTCGATGACGGTCCGAGGATCCAGTCGTTCGGCGAGCGAGGTGAAGCCGCGCAGATCCGCAAACATAACGCCGATCGTCTTGGCGACATGCTCGCCGAGTTCGACCCGCGCGATATCGTAACGGCCTAGGTTCTCGAGGAACTGGCGTGGCACAAACCGGCGCTGCGCCTCGATCAAGTTCCGCTGTTCCTCGTACAGCTTAGCGTTCTCCATGGAAATCGACACCTGAGCCGCGAGCAGCTTGATGATCTCGATGCGCTCTTCGGTGAAGACCCCGGCAGCGAGACAATTCTCCATGTAGATCGCGCCCTCGAATTTTCCCTGGCGGGTCAGTGGAATGCAAAGCATCGATTGAGGTTTACGCGCCAGGACGTAGGCGTCCCTTGCGAAGCGGCCGATCCCTGAAGGCTCATTTACGACGACCGGGCTATTTGTATTCAACACGTGGTAGACTACAGAGATCGGCAGCGCCAGCGCACCTTCGGTCACTTCGACGCCGATCGATCGAGCCGCCGCGCCTTCGTCGCGCGCGATTTCGTTCAGGCCCTCGATAACAAGGCGCCCCTCCTTGCGGATGACGAAACAGCCCCGCTGACCACCTGCATTTTCGAGCATAATGCGCATGGTGGTCGTCCACAATTGTTCGAGAACGATTTCGCTCGAGATCGCCCGCGTTGCTTTCATGACCGATGTCATGTCAAGTGAATGGACGCCCGCCGTCATCGACGTCGTCGGGTGGCGCCCGAGGCCACTCGGACCGCCGCCCTCCCGAGCGTCTTTCTCCCGCAACAATGCCGGGAATTCCTCCTCCAGCTGGTCAACTTTCCGTCTGGCGCCCCAGCGTTCGTAGAGATGCCGCGCCGCCCGCAGATATCCAACAGCCGCGGTGCGGCGCTGGGTCGAAAGCAGGTGCCGCGCCGCAAGTTCACTCGCCATTGCTTCATCCCGACGAAATCCGCTTGCCCGGGCCGCTTCGATCGCCCGATCAAAAAAGCGTAGCGCTAAATCGGCGCGCCCGTCCAAGCGCGCGAGCTCAGCTTGCATGAGCATCTGCAAATGCAAAAAATTGGTCGGGCAATGCGTCGCCCAGCGCCTCATCCGTTTCAGATCCAGGTTCATCCGCTTGCGAGCTGCCTCTTTTTCGGTCGCATTCATGCCGGGCAGACAGGCCGCCAGGGTTAAGAATGCGACGATGTAGAAGCGCACGAGTTGGGGCAGCGACATCGACGATGCAATGAGAAGGTCCTGCGCCCTCACATGAGCGAGGGCTTCGTCGTAACGGCCGTAGAAGAAGCAGATTTCCGCCTTATAGATTTGATAGTTGGCGACTCCCGTCATGAATTTCCGCGCGCGCATGCCGGCAACGGAACGCTCTTCGCTGAAGCTCGCGTCGTTCATCGAGCAAAGCTCATCAGTCAGACCAAGAAAATTCCGCTGCATCTGCAGAAACAGCATTCCTGAATCAAATGAATCCTGATACCGGCAATCTTTGACGATCTTCAAGTAGTCGGCATGTTCCTTCGCCGCGGTCTCGAGATCTAATGTTGGATCCCATATGATGCAATCCTGGGCGCTATAGGCCAGATAAAGCATGTCCCCCGATTGATAGCCGGACTCGATGCCCTTCCGGAACCACGGCGTCATTGTTGACCAATGATTGCTCCAGTGGTGAATAAACATTGCATGCACGTAGATCACGCGCGACTTCAGCGCGATGTCGTCGAACCGATCGTTCATGGCGAGCGCAAGTCGTCCGAACTCGTAGCCAAGCGCGGGATCGTCCAGCGAACCGCAGAGCAGCATGCCGTAGGCCGCGTAGGCGAAAGCTGACTCCGCGCTGTTGCCATACCGAAGAGAAATGTTTACCGATTTCAGGACGAGAAAGGGAAAGAGGTTGCCGCTGCCTGAAAGAAAGGCGGCAGGAAAGATCTCCATCAGCAGCCGGATAGCGACTTTCTTGGAGGGGTCGGATAACATCGGCGCCGTGATCAAATCAGACACGCGCCGGCCGGCGAGATGCCGCTTGACCTCCCGCTTCGCACGGTTAATCGCAGAAAGGCTGGGCTCGTTGGTCATGCGCATCTCGAGAAGCGCGAGGCCCGCAATCGCCGTGCGAATCGACGCATCCATCTTGCCGGTTGTCGCGTATTGGCGCGTTCGCATCGACAAAATTGCGGCTTTCTCCAGATTGTATCTGGCACGCGCCAGCATATCTTCTATCCATGACTCGGCCTCATCATAGCGAGCGGTCAGGTAGGCGCATTGTTGATATTCCGTCGCCAACGCCATCGTCAGCTCGTAGTCGCTCCCCCAAGGGTCGTTAGGCAGAAGCTCAAGACCGATTTTGAGATATCCTAGCGCCGCCTCGTACGCAGCCGAACGTTGCGCGCGAATGCCGGCCACCAGGTTCGAGCGTGCGAGATCCCCGCGCTCGGCGGGATCGGCGATGAGCGCCCGTCCTTCGTTGAGGTGGCCGACAATCTCAATCAGCCGCTCATCGCGCTCCTGCGCGCTTGCGTGACGTTGAATAAGCCGCCCGACCGAAAGATGGAGCGTCTGCTTGTCCTCGTCGCCGACGAGCGCGTAAGCAGCTTGTTGCACGCGGTCATGCTGGAAGCGGTACGTCGGGTTGAAATCCGCCCGTTGCGACCAGACCGCACCGGTGGCCGCGCCTGAAGCCTTGCCTACGAGCTTGTAGTCCTCGTGCAACGGAATGACCATGTGTCGTTGAAGGGCGGGGAGAAGCTCCTCGCCCGCCTCGTCCATCGATTTTTCATAGATGATCGACAGTGTCCGAAGGTCGAACGTATTGCCTATGCAGGCGGCCAACTGCAGAACGCGCTGCGCCGCTGGCGGGAGTTTGCGAAGGTTGGTGACAATGAAATCAACGACATTGTGGGTGACCCCGCTGCGTTGGACGGCCTCCATGTCCCAGCGCCAACGCCCCGTCGCCGGCGCGAAGGCGATCGTCCGGTTCTGCTCGAGCGTCCTGAGCATCTCTCCCAGAAAGAAGGGATTTCCCTGCGTTTTTTCATGCAGGTAGAGGCTCAATGGCCGCGCCGTGTCCGCATCTGTATGTAGCGTATCTGCTACAAGTTGTTCGACCGAAGACAGCTCGAGGGGATGCAACGCCAGTTCGTGGATCGAACGGCTCGCCTGAATTTCATCCAAAGCCAAACGCAGCGGATGCCCAACATCGACTTCATTGCTGCGGTAAGCGCCGATGACGAGCAAATTCGCGAGATCGCGCGCCGTGGCCAGACGTCTTATCAGATCGAGCGTTGGCGCGTCGCTGAACTGCAAGTCGTCAAGGAATATTACGAGCGGTTGCCGGCTGGCGATGATCCTCAGGAAGTGAATGAGCGTGATCAGGAAGCGATTCTGCGCCTCGGTGCTCGGGAGCTCCGGGACCGGAGGCTGCGGGCCAATGATTGACTCGAGATCCGGAATTAGTTCGATCAAGAGTCGGCCGTTCGGCGTCAAAGCTGCCTGGATCGTTTCGCGCAACGCATGCTGGCGCTCCGCCGGTTCGGTCAGTAGCTGTTCGACAAGGCTGCGGAGCGCCACACCGAGGACTGAATAGGGCGTACTTCGCTGGAACTGATCAAACTTGCCCTGTATCAGATAGCCTCTCTGGCGAACGAGCGGCTTGCTAATCTCATTCACCAGGGCCGACTTGCCAACGCCCGAGTAGCCGGAAACCATACAGAACTCCGCTCCGCCGGCGGCGACCTGTTCGATCAACGACAGCAAGACGGCCACTTCTGGCTCTCGACCATAAAGTCGTTGCGGGATGGAAAATTTGCGGGAGACGTCTCGAACGCCCAAGCCGAAGCGGGCGACCGCGCCCGTTTGGGTCAGCTGGCGCTGGCACCGACGCAGGTCATCAATGAGGCCATAACTGCTCTGGTAGCGCTCTTCGGCGTTTTTGGCCATCAGCTTCAGAACGATTGCCGAAATGGGCTCAGGGATCGACGGGTTGATTTCGCTCGGCGACCGGGGGAGCTTACTGATGTGGCAGTGAACCCATTCGAGGACCGAGCCGGCCTGAAATGGGGGCTGACCCGTCAAAAGTTCGTAGAGCGTGGCGCCTAGCGAATAGAAGTCCGAGCGGTAGTCCAGATCGCGATTCATTCGTCCGGTCTGTTCCGGGGAAATGTAAGGCAGGGCGCCTTCGATCTGTTCGGAAACATACCGCTGGCGTTCGAGCGAGAGCTCGGAGGCGATGCCGAAGTCAATCACCCGGAGAGCGCCAGAGCCGTCGATGAGGATGCTGTTCGGCTCAATATTCTTATGCACGACGTCAAGCTCGTGCACGCGCGCCAATGTTTCAGCTACCGAGATGGCCACGTTGAAGAAGCATTCGAACGGAGCCGCCTGATCGTCTCCTGCTGCGATCAGCTGTGTGAGCGAGCGGCCGAAGCGCTCGGACACGATTGCTATATTGCCGTTTCCATGGGGCTCAAGCGCCTGCACCCGGATGACGCCAGCGACGGATTGTAAGCGCTTCGTGATATGAAATTCGCGACGGAGCTCGGCCACATTCCTTTTATTGGGGTACTCAGCATCGAGCGTTTTTATGACAACGGCGAGACCATCCGCGCGGCGCACAGCCGGGTAGACCGATCGCAGACGCGATCGATGCAGCGCCGTTCCGATCTCATACCCTGCGATCACCATGGACATCATCCCTCGACGAGGGCCGCGCTCTCATTGCTCGATCGCCAATATGCGACGGATCGTCGCTCCATACTCTTCCTTGGCGGTGTCGCGTAGCGGAGTCCCGTGACCGCAGAGCGCGTGGCGGAAAGGCAGCTCAAGAAGACGAATGAAATCCTCTCTTTGCGGTTCGCTCACCTGCCGCCACAAAGGCCCGAGATTGGCCGGCTCAAAAAAACCCATATCCGCCATCATGCAACGAGATTCGTCTGAAAAAAACTCGTTCGGCGCCAACCAATTCTGCAGGGAATCGCAAGCGATCAGAATGCCGCCCTCGCGGTCAACGCGCAAAATGCACTCAGGCATCTTGGTCGTGCGAAACGTAAATACGCGGCAGCCCGCAAATGGCGTCTCGCCATCGGGCGTCAGCGCCTTGTCGGCGACGAGGCCGCTTTCATGTTGCATGTCGGGCAAGGACCACAAAACTGCGCCAAAGCGGGATTTATAGAAGCCATCGTCCCTGCCGTGCAAAGAACCGATCTTGACCACGTTGGCGATGCGGCCGAGGGCGCCAAGTTGAGCAAGGCCCGCTTCGTCGAGGCGAACGGAGTTGATCAAGGTGAGGTCTGCGCCGTCGCGAACCACGGTCATGTTGCGGCTGAATTGCCACGAGGCGCCCATCAGCTCCGTCTGCATTGCGCCCGTGACGAAGAAGACATCAGGAAAGACCTCTTTCAAGGCGCCGTGCGGCAACGCCGGCGAAAACTGGGACATCGATTAGGCTCCAATCAATTGACTTGGCACATGTACTTCGCGGCGCCGCCGGCCGCAACAGACGGGATAGCCGGTCGCGTTTACCTGACGCCGCTGGGGGCGCGTCTATTCGTAAATATATCGGCCGACATACGCGTATTCAGTAAGGTATTCATGAAGATATTCGTTGAGATATTGGCGCTGCGCCGGATCGAGGCGGTCGTGCTTTACGTCGGCGAGCGTCTCGTCGCCGGTGGAACTGTCCAGACGCTGGAGGTGAAAGAGCGTCATGTCCTTGCCTCCGAAGAGGCCGCAGAGCGGGCGATGCCGCCAGCGGGCTCGGGACATGTCGAAGACATTCCCCGCCAGCGCCGTAAGCGGCGGGTCCCGCGTCAGCGTCGCAGCCGTGAAAGTTTGATGATCGCCGGCGGGCGGCGCGAATTGAGGAACGACGCGACGCTGGTGCGTCGGGTGCCGACGCAGGGCGTCTACGTAGGCCGGATCGAGACCGGCGGCTGTGGCGCCCCTTAGAAGGATGTTCAAATATCTCTGTGTCGGGAGGCACGCGTCATCAAGGAAAGATGGCGCGCCAACATACGTGTGGGCGCGGCGCTCGCTGTGGTCGGTCAGAACCGGAAGTTCAACGCGATCATAACCGTGACCGCATGCCTCCGCGGCGTCGAGATGCCCAAGCGCCTCGTCATCGAACTCGTGGAGCACGCCCCAGACGGCGTCTGTCGCGTTGTTCGAGCGCTCGATGTTCCCGACCCCGCCTTCATGGCGAAAAAAGTGTTGCACGTTGAAACGCAGCCGCCATCTTCGCAAGACAGCGCGTTCAGACGCGCGCGGCGCGACGCCCTTGGCCCGCAGCGACCCGATGTCCATGTTCGAACCGTAGCCGAAATACCAGAACGCCATGGTCCATCCCCTCTTCGAGCGGAACTGCGTTTCGGATCGTCGCTCCGGACGCCCGCCCAGACTCCGGCGTTGCGCAAAGCCAAGTTTCAGGTGATAATTAGATTAGCTTCTTGACCTAGACAAATCCAGAGGCTGCGGGCGTGCAGTTCAAGTTCCAGCTGAACCGCGTCTGCGGTTCAGCGATCTTTATCGGCCGCCCGCGGCGGGTGCGGCGGCAATGTTGCGCGTGGGGAGGGAGACCAAATGACCTATGGCGGCGCTGAGGCGCGCTCGCGCTACGACTTTCTGTTTAGTCGTAGCGCGCACGATGACGGCTATGGTCTCTGGCGGGTTGATATCGACGGCGACATTCTGCTTCAGCAGGCGCCGCTCGACCCGAATGCGAAGTTCGACCGCACCCATCATCTGGTCTCGATCGGCCGCTACTTGCTGGAGTGGGGCCCGTTGACGCTCGCGGCCTATAAGCCGTGTTACCCCTACCGCCTCTTCGAGTTTGATCCAACGAGCAAGGACCCGCTCGCCGCGAAGCCGGTGCAGCATGGGATCTGGGCGAAGACAAAATTCTGGAGCTCCCGCGTTGATTTTGGAAATCCATACGGCGCCAATAAAGCGTATGCTTCGGGCGATGAACTGTTGCTCATCCCACTCGGCAGCTTCCTGCTAAATATCATTCCGACCGAGGGTCGAGGCACCTACCATCTGTGGAATTTTGATCCCAACCCGCTCGCGCGCGGGCAGTTTGATCCGTTGCCCGAGCCGTATACGCCGCAGGGCGCATTCGATTCGATCCAGGCAGGTAACGAACTTTTGCCTATTGGCAATTACGTGCTCGACCGGATACCGGAAACGGGTGACTACAAGTTGTGGAGTTTCGACCCGCAGAATGCTGTGCCGCTAGCGCACCCAACGGTCCAGCAGGGGCGCTGGAAGGACATCGACGTCAGCCACAAGCTGGTCGTTATCGGTGATCATATCCTCGATTGGGTTCCTGCGGACCGCAGTTACCGCCTCTGGAGGTTCGATCCCAAGTGCGGCAACCCCTTGACAGGGCCCGTCCGAACCGGGGAGTTGCCGGAGGCGTTTGACGCGCAAACGACGCTGACCTGCGCCCAGCCATTGCTACCCATCGACGACGCCCGCAAGAGCACGCCCGGAACGATCGACTTCATGCGAAGCAAAATCAAGCATGTCGTATATTATATGGTTGAGAATCGCTCCTTCGATCATGTGTGCGGCTGGCTCTACGAGAATGACGAGGCGAATATCCACTTCGTCGGCCGGGACGGTCCATTCGAAGGCGCTCGCCCCGATATGTATAATATCGATCCGAGCAAGACGGGCGACGACAAGAAGGTGTTCGTGAGCAAATATAAAGACGGAAAGCTCAGCGAAGACTGGGTTCTCGACTTTTTAATAGATGATCCATACCATGATAAATCAGATGTGATGCGGCAGTTGTTCTACGGCGATCGCGAGGGATATTCGGAACGCGCGACCCCAAGGATGGGAGGTTTCGTCTGGAACAATGGCGCCACCGACGTCATGCAGACCTACGCGCCGGAGCAACTTCCCGTACTCGATGGACTAGCGAAGCATTTCGCTGTTTCCGACGCGTGGTTCTGTTCGATGCCTGGAGCCACTGACTCCAATCGCGCCTTCGCGTTCACGGGCTCCGCGCTAGGCCAACTCAACAATTTTCAGAATGGCGATGAGTATCTTTACTGGCCGGAAACGCCGCGTCGCGCATCGATTTGGAAGACGCTGTGGAGCAATGGCTTCACGGATTGGAAAATCTATAACTCGGTGGAATGGATGGGATTTGTCCACTCATACCACCTGTTTCTGCAGGGTCAGATCCCGGCGGTCGACGCCAATAAAACAAAATTTATCGCGGACAACGCCCAATTCAAGAAAGACGCCGCGGCCGGAAGCTTGCCGGCGTTCAGCTTTCTGGAGCCGGTTTGGATTGGCCAGGACGGCACGTCATCCTACCATCCCGGCGCGGACCTCGTGCCCGGAGAACGGGCGCTCAACGAGATCTACAACGCGCTCAAAGCCGGGCCTGCATGGGACGACACGCTGCTGATCATCACATTCGACGAACACGGCGGTCTTTTTGATCATGTTCCGCCGCCCTATGCCGAGAATCCCTGGCCGAACGACGTCATTGACGGCTTTCGCTTCGATCTGATGGGCGTGCGCGTCCCGACCATTCTCGTCTCGCCCTGGATCAAAAAGCACACGGTTTTTCGTTCTCCGACGCCAGTGGCTTACGACGGGACGTCGTTTCTTGCGACATTGCTCGACTGGTATGGCGTTCCCAAATCCCGTTGGTGTCTCGGCGAGCGGGTCCACAATGCGCCGACGTTCGAAGGCGTGTTCCAGAGCGACGCGCCGCGGCGCGACGCGCCGGCGCTTAGCCCGCCCTTCGATAAGTTGTTTCCGCGCGAGGGCGCCTCTACGCAATCGCCCCAACTGCACGATCTGCACCGCCTCATCGCGCCTCGGCTAATCGCGATGCTCGCCCACGGCAAACTGAGTGCCGAGGAGACCGCTCGGATCACAAAGGACATCATGGCGCGCGCCGCAGACCTGCGTAGCCTTCATGGATTGATTAGCGATCTTGACAGACGGCTGCGCTAAATCGGCGACCGCTGGTTCCAGTAGACGCGCCTGGAAAGCAGTCGGGCGGCGAGGACAGGTTGCGCCGCCCGCCGCGCTTCTCCGGGATGGTGATTACTTCGCGCCTGACAGCGGCGCACAGCCGAAGCAAGGCGCGTATTCCGGGCCTCCCTTTTGCAGGCAACGGGCCTTCGCCTCTTCAAAAGAATACATCGGCGCAATCTTGACTCGATCGAAACACAAATCCATCTGCGCAAGCGCGCAAATTATCAGCCGATCGCCTGGGTCCGCTGGATTGGGAGCACCGCTTCCGTCCGGTGCGCCAAACCATCGCTGACACGCAGCCCGCTTGGCCTCCTCCGGGTCAACCGCCTTGCCCTGCAGCGCCGAGTCCGCGCAGAGACTAAGGAAAGTGGCGGCGACAAGGTCCTGCGCCTCGTACTTTTGGATATTCGGAATCGTGGACGGATCGTCCGTGCAGCGCCCGGTGACGCCTGCCGCAATCATATGATTGGCGATCATATATGGCGTCTTCTTCACGCTGTTCGAATTGAGCCAGATGTATCCAGCTTGCAGCGTATCGACCTGGGGTGCGCCGATTTTGTCTCTTGGAAGTTGATCCTTGTACCGGGTACGAAACCAACCGGTCGCCTGCGGATCGTAGAGCCGCGATCCACAGACTAATAGGGGAAGCGTGCATGGATTGGCGGCGTTTCCCGGCGGGTCGAGCAAAAGTTCGAGCATCGACCGAACATAGGTCAATCCCCGCTCTTCGTTGTCGAAGAAAAGCGATGTCAGATTGATCGGAAAATAATCGTTTGGATATTCGCTCTCGCCAGATCCTGGCGCCGCGATCGGATTGACGTCCAGGATGGAATGATAGCGGTCCGGCAGGTCGACGCCGACGCATGTCAGGATCTGCGCCCAGCGCCTCAATGTCATATTGTTCAAGTAGTCGGCGCTTCGATAGGCGACGATAGGCGGATAGTGCAACAGCATGACCGCCCGATGATTCGCGAGCGGCATGCCCAGGGGCAAACAGAGTTCCCATTCCGATGGACCGTCGCTCGCGTTGACAGGATAGCCCGCCATCGGATTCCACGCGGGAGTGGTTCGCGCCGCCGCGACGCCCTTGACCGCGAGGCCCGCATGCGCCGCGTCGAGCATCGCGACATGCGTCGCGGCGAAGCGAGCAGCATCCGCCGCAAAGCGCGGCAACGGCGCAAAGCTGATCGCGTAGCCTGCGTCGGAAGCGCGTTTCGTCACGCGCACCGCGTTGTCCTCGATCTCGATGCCATCCTGTGCGAGCGACCGCGCTGTGAAATGCGCGATGACGTCCTCGTAAGTCTCGAGACCAAACTTTTGCCGAACGGCGGGAAAGAGATGAGACGGATTGGGATAGATCCGTTCTTGGTAGCTGCGGTCGCCAGGAAGGGAATACTGAATCATCGTTTCAACTCCGTGCGGGGACTATAGCCATGATCCACGCATCCTTCAACGGCGGCTCTCCGGTTGTGGGAGCCGCACGGAACGGCGGGCAGCTAAATGCTCCGAGAGTGGCGGCTTCGGAACCGGAACCGCAAGATCTGTTGAAACGAAAACGACGGCGGCGGACACAGCTGTCGAGAGCAGAAAGAACTCCGGGGTTTCATGCGGCTCCGAGCAAAGGCGGGGTTGGCTGGAAAATGGAATGGAGGGGCCGCGCAGGGACGCCGGACTTCTCACGTAGGCGTGGTCGTAGATTGCCGTTCACCATCGCTGCTCTGACCTGCAGCATGAGATCGGCACCCGATGGAGACCAGCGCATTTGCCGGTTTCCGCCGCTGTCCGCAGCGGCACGGGATCGTGAGGTTGCCGGACAACGAAGGCGACAAGGAACCGAAGAATAAGTTCAAGTCCCACTCGATCGGCTTTTTTCACATCGACATCGCCGAGGTCCAAAGGGCGGAGGGAAAGCTCTAATTGTTCGTCGCAACGGAAGCCGAAGCAGGTTGCGTTGATGAAGGGCCGTGAGCCCGAGGCGTTCTGCGCCCAGGGCCGGCCGCCGTCGCCGCCGGAGAAAAGGATGCGGGAATGGAGCTCCTTGATGTTCGGCAGCCGCCAATCGTTGAAGCCGCCAAAGCGCTGGGCGTTCAGCTCCGCCGGATGGCGAGGGCTTGCTCAACGGTCAGCTTGCCGCCTTCCGGGCTATCGAAGCGCTCGTGAGATAGGCGGGGCCCGGCCGTGATGCTGGGCGTTCTGGCCGAGCAAGGCTTCGCCCGCGCAGGGCAGCGGATCTGGCGGGCGTCGTCGTAACACTCGCCCTGGCCCGTGCCGACGCAGGATACGGAACGCCGACTTCCGCTGACGCAGGAGAGAGCCGGCAGGCGGAGATGAGGATTGCGGTGCAGGTTCGGATTGGGGCGCCCCCAAGGACTGCGCCGGCGTCCGTTTTTCAATGCGCCGAGACACGATCAACATTTCGGATAAGTCCGTGTTCGTCGATATAGCGCTGCAGCACGACCGCCCGCGCATGTTGCGCGATCGCAGTCGGATGCCCGTCATGTGGAATTGTAAGCATGGCGCCAGGGGGCGCCACATTTGAAATATTCATATCCAGCACCTCGACGCCGGCGTTCCTGAAGCGCGACATGATATCATCATTCGTCATGCCGGAGGCCTTGAGATATTCTTCCGGAACGCGATCATATATGATCAGGGTCGGGACATGATGCTTCTCTGCCGCGACCCTGACTGCCCGCAGCGTCGTCGCAATGTAGAGTTCCATGTCGTTCTTGTTCACAGCGTGCTCGGCGGCCTCGAAATACCTCCTGTAGGTCGCCGTGTTCATCCACATTGCGAGCGCCCAATGCCGCCAGCCCTCACTACAGGGGCCCTGAAAGCGCGGCGTTCCGGACTGATCGCGAGAGTAGTGCGGCGATCGGAGAGAGTAAACCGGTTTGCAAGCGGTACGCTCGGCCTGGAACGGAAACGTTGTGAAAACAAAAAGCTGCGGATGCGGCCCAAGCAGCGAATCGTGCACGCTCGTTTCCATAGCTCTCAGGAAATGCTCGGGTCCATAGCCCTCGAACCCCAGGTTGAGGACGGGAAACCGTCGCTGGTTTAGATCGGCGAAGACTTGCGGAAGTGCATCCGCATCGTTGACGCCGTGACCAAACGTCCAAGAATCGCCGAAGAACGCGACTGCTGCGCCGTCGGGCGACGACTGCGTCCGCCGGAGCAACGAATTGTCGATTATATAATAGACATCATATATTACGTCGCCGGTTCGCGCATCGGTTTTCCTCGCGCGAAAGATGCCTTCGTGCGCGGGACTCACCCCAAGATCAGGCTGAAACCCGAAGAAATCCGGCGTATGGGTCTCAACCGCTTCGGGCGACGGGTTGAAGATTAAGGCCAGCGCCTCAACCGCCGCAAGCGATAGCATCAACGAATAGATGCCGATCAAAAGAAGTTGCAAGTTCCCGCGGGCCAAAGTCGCTATGTCCACGAAGAATATCGAAAGGAGCACCAGCACGAACAAGGGCCAATATTGGCTACGGATAATCATCTCGCCCAGATGGCCGCAACCAATCAAAATGAGCGGGACAATGATGATTTTAGCGAACAGCACGTGCTGCTTCGACATGAAGGCTCCGATTTTATCGGGACATGAGTTCCGCGCAGCGTCGCGGCATCGGCTTGTCCGCGCACGCTTGCGTCTCGCATATCGGGGCGCCGCCGGCCCAGACGTGGTTCGCCGCCCGATCAAAGCGATCGCGCGGCGGCCGCGCTTCCCGGCGAACGCGAGCCGGACTTTGCCGCCGCATTGACCAGCATTGTCGGGGCGCCGGCGTTTTTTTTCGGTCGTCCTCCGGCGGAAACGGGCGTTCAAGGCGCGACCAACGTGTTTTGGTCGCGCCTTTCCCCGCGTCCCGGAGGCTATCGCTTCACAGGATGGCGTAGATGAACGGAGCCACGTAGGGAACAGCCTGAAGCAGGACGAGCGCCAGACTCAAAACCACGACGATGGCGAAGATCGGAATGACCCACCAGCGTCCGTTTCTCAGAAGCATGGCGAAAAGTTCGTTGATGGTGCGAAAGCGATCATTCAGACGCTGGATGCGCTGCTGACTAAGCATAATGGGTTTTCCCTATGGCCGTGTTGGAGATGCGAAACGCGCCAAGATAAAGGACATCGAGTTCGCTTGAATAAAACGTTCGCAGCGCCTGTAATGGTGACGATACGATCGGCTCACCTTTAAGATTAAACGACGTGTTGAGTAGAATCGGGTGCCCTGTCGCGGCGCCAAACTCGCTCAATAATTCATGGAACAGGGGATTGTCGTCCTGTGCGACGACTTGCGCGCGCGCGCTGCCATCCGCGTGGGTTGTCGAGGGCAGGAGGTTGCGCGCGCGGTCTTTGACCGGAGCGACCATCAGCATCCAGGGCGTCAACAAATCGGTCCCGGGCGGAAGATCGAAATAATTATGCTCGCTGCCTTTCAAAACCGCCGGAGCGAAGGGGCGGAATTCTTCGCGAAACTTGATCTTTCGATTGATGCGATCGTTCATGCCGGGCTGGCGGGGATCGGCCAGAATAGAGCGGTGGCCGAGCGATCGCGGTCCCCATTCGAACCGACCCTGGAACCAGCCGACCGCCTTGCCGTCGACGAGATCATTCACCGCGCTGGCGGCGACGCTCTCGTCTTCGATATGCGAATATGAAATGTCGAGATCGTCGAGCGTCTTCCTGATCTCGGCGTCCGACCAGGACCGTCCAAGTCCGGGCTTCGTCAAGGCCGGACCGCGGCGTCCGCCAACAACTTCGTTCCAGGCCCAAAGCGCCGCGCCCGCGGCGGCGCCGTCATCGCCTGCGGCGGGGTGGACGTAAATCCGCTCGAAAGGCGTGCGAAGCGTCAGGCGGCCATTGATCACTGCATTCAGCGCCACGCCACCGGCCAAACAAAGGTTGGGATAGCCTGTCCGACGGTGCAAAGCGTTGGCGAGGCCGACCACGCAGTCTTCGGTTACGACCTGCAGGCTCGCGGCGATGTCCGCATATTTGCGTCCTTCAGGCGTCGAGAGGTCGAATTTGCGATCCGGTGCGCGCGCCGGACCGAACAATTCTTCGAATCGCGACGAAAACGACTGGGTCGCGCTGAACTGGTAGGTCACATAGGAAAGATCGACGCTGATGTCTCCGTCCGAGCCTGATTTCAATATGCGGCGGACCTCATCGACATAACGCGGCGTTCCATAGGAGGCCAAACCCATTACCTTCGCCTCGCCGTCATTGACCCGGAATCCGAGATAGGCGGTGAAGGCGGAGTAGACGAGGCCGATGCTGTGCGGGAAATGAATTTCCGACAGGCGATTGACGCCGCGTTCGGAAGCGTCGAAGAGAGCTGTTGTCGCCCATTCCCCGACTCCGTCAATGGTCAGTACGGCCGCTTTCTCGAAAGGCGACGCATAAAATGCGCTCGCCGCATGCGAGAGGTGATGATCGGAAAAGAGGATTTTGCGGGCGCTGATTTCGAGCGCTTTGGCGATCGAGCCGCGGACCCATAATTTGTCGGGAAACCAGGTAAGCGCCGTCTTGCGGAACGCATCGAGGCTTCTCGGAAATTCCTGAACCTGGGTGATCAGCAGGCGTTCGAATTTGCGGAGGGGCTTTTCGTGAAAGACGACGTAATCGAGATCCTCCGCCGTTATGCCTGCGTGGTCGAGACACCAGTTCATCGCCTGCAGCGGCAATGCGGAATCGTGCTTGATGCGTGAAAATCGCTCTTCCGCGGAAGCCGCGATGAGTTCGCCGTCACGCACAAGGGCGGCTGCGGAATCGTGAAACTGGGCGGAAACGCCAAGAACGTAACGGCTCATCCCTGAACTCCCACTTCGGCGCGGGCGCGCGCGAGGGCTTCAGGCGTCGCGACGAACCCGACCTTCGCCGCCGCGAGTTGGCGCGCGAAGAGCGAGTAGGGGCCAAATGCGACGACATACAAGATCAGCAACCAGAAGTTTGCGACGACATTGCCGAAACCGTGCGTGTAGCGGAGAAATCTATCGCGCAGTCTGCGGATGCGGAATCGCCGCACGGAGGCCTGAATGGCCTTCCGCCCAGTCGTTTTGGAAATGCGATCAAGCTCCTGTTTGGAGTAGCTGGCGTGAAACGCCTCATCCTTGCAAATTGTGGTGAACATCGCGAGGGAAGCGGGATCCTCTTTCATCAGCTCCCTGTAGCAGCTGAATTGGCGCCCGGCCTGTTGCTCCGCCAACCAGACGAAAGTCAGGAAGTCGAATTCGCCAAGCTCTTCGTACAGGGATGTTTCACCCCTGATGCCATGCGCGACAAGATATTCGGGATCCTCAAGGAGGTCGGCGGCCTTCGTTCTGGACGACAGGGCGAGCGAACGCTCGGCGAACATGCGCGCATGCCGGAACTCATCCATCGCGTGTCGAAAGAATTTCTTGCGGAGGTCGGGCCTGACAGCCGCTTCGGCCGCGGCGAGCATGTCAAGCGAGCTGCCCGCTTCCGTGTGGGAAAATTCAGCCATCTTCATCGAACGCCGGGACGGAATTCGCCAAACGACCCAACTGATGAGCCAAAGGGAACTGAATGGGTAGGTTTTATCGGTCATATTGTTTCTCTTGTTGAGGGGCGGTGCGGAACCTGGCGGCGCGCCTTCGCGCTTCGAATGAACGAGGGCGGCGCGAACCAACCGACGCTGTCTGTTCCGCCGAGAATGTAGGGCGCCATGTCGTCGAGCCGCTCCGTGCTGGAGCATGATGCCCGAATTTTGCGGTCGTGCGTAAAAGCTCATCCGGTAGAAGACAACAGGCGCCCCTCCGGCGATGCGCGTTTGCGTCGTCGTGCGCCAGGCGCTCCGGGCGGCCCGCGAAGGCTGGATGCTGAAGGTGAGGCGTTCTCCGGCGCTACGGTCTCCGCCCAGGCGACGCGCCCAAGCGTTCGGCGGTTAGCGAATGACGTTGGCGAAATGGCGCGGCCGTTTCGTGCGGGATTGTCCGACCAGTAGAAATCTCCTTGGGACCGGCTTAGGCGCTGATGCGTCGATCACGATACGGAAATACGTGGGAAATAATCCCACGTCAAGGGATGGCAGAAACAGTCCCTGCAAATTTCTGTGAACCTACATGGCTGGTCGCCGCGCTCGGACCCGTCCGGACCTCCGCTGACGGGTCTGCCGTTGGCCTGGCGATTTGCGCCAAATCAAGTTGTTCAATTTCGGATCGACAGCCATTCTTGCGGCGGGGGGCGGCGTCGCGGCGCTCGGATCTGCACAACGCCGACGGGCGGGCGGCGCGGTTGGATAGCTGCGGCGCGGGCCTTCGCCGTGAAACATCGCAGCGCGCCCACAAAATGGCGCGGAACCAGGTGAAAATTCATAAGTGAAGGGTTCCGCGGCTGCCTGCGGGTCGTCGAATGGGCGGAAGGCGGAAAAAATCGATGGCGAGGCTTTGAGCCGAGCGCCCTGAGCTCGAACCGTAGCGCGACAGTGAGGCTTGCCGCCTTCGATCGTCCGATGGGGTTGCCGACCTCGTGGAGGTCCTCTCGATGGCGGCGAACCAGGTCGCGCCAAAGGACTTGGCGTCCCGGGAGCGCCTTGCGACCGTCGGCTCGCCCCGATCGATGCGCCGTTCGACTTCGAGCGCCCATTCCTCCGCGTCCTTGCGCCGAAGAAACGTCTCGTTGACATATTTCCCTTTCCGCCGCACCTGAACCCGCTAGGAGCCCGAACTGAGCTTCGTGAAGGTGGCCAAAGCGTGTGCGCTCCCTGTGCAGTGAGTCGGCGTACTGCGTCGAAAAGGGTCGCATCTAGGCGTAGAAAAGAGCGCATACGACCCGACTTAGTGGATTGAGCTTAAAGAAAAAATGATATTAAATCAAGATCTTAGAGTTAGCGTGGCACCTATGATGGAATGGACCGACCGGCATTGCCGGGTCTTCCATCGCACGCTCTCGCGCCGCGCCCGGCTCTATACGGAGATGGTCACCACCGCCGCCCTGCTGCATGGCGATCGCACGCGCCTGCTCGGCTTCGACGCCGCCGAGCATCCGGTCGCCGTGCAGCTTGGCGGCTCGGATCCCGCCGATCTCGCCGAAGCCGCCCGCATCGCGGCCGATTTCGGCTATGACGAGATCAATCTCAATGTTGGCTGCCCCTCCGAGCGCGTGCAGAATGGCGCCTTTGGCGCCTGCCTCATGCGCGAGCCGGCGCTTGTCGGCGATTGCGTCGCCGCCATGAAGGCAGCGGTCGCGATCCCGGTGACGGTCAAATGCCGCATCGGCGTCGACGATCAGGAGCCGGAAGAGGCGCTGGGCGCCTTCGCCGAGGCGGTCCTTGCCGCCGGCGCCGATGCGCTGATCGTGCACGCCCGCAAGGCGTGGCTCAAAGGTCTGTCGCCAAAGGACAACCGCAGCGTGCCGCCGCTGGATTACGCGCTGGTTCACGCCCTGAAGCGGCGCTTTCCGGGAACGCCCATCGCCATCAATGGCGGCCTCGAAACGATTGAGGCGATGCAGGCGCAGCTCGAACATGTCGATGGCGTGATGGTCGGCCGCGCGGCCTACCAGAACCCGGCCCTTCTGCTGGAGGTTGATCCGCTGCTTTTCGGCGAGGCGGCTCCTTGCGACAACGGCGAGCAGGCCATCGCCGCCTTCATGCCTTATGTCGAGGCGCGGCTCGCCGAGGGCGTTCCGCTGCACGCCATGACGCGGCACGTGCTCGGCCTCTTCAACGGTCGCAAGGGCGCCCGCGCCTGGCGGCGCCATCTTTCCACCGAGGCAGTGAAGCCCGGCGCGGGGATCGGGGTTTTGCGCGCGGCGCTGGATCATGTGGAACGCCGCGGCGCCATGGACGAGGCGGCGGAATAGGAGCGATGTCGATGCTGCTTTCAATGCGCGTCCCGCGCGGCTTTGCCCTTCTCGCGCTCGCCCTCTCGTCGTCTCACGCCTTCGCGGCGGAGCCGACGCTGTGCAAGGCCGATGAACTGGTCGTTTTCTCCTGTTCGACGGGCGCGCGCATCGCCTCGGTTTGCGCCTCCAGGGATATTTCGAAGACCGGTGGCTTCATGCAATATCGATTCGGACGCACGGACGGCGTCGAACTCGCCTTTCCGGATCAGGGCGCAAAACCGGCCGATGTCTTTACCTCGGGAACCTTGATGTTTTCGGGCGGCGGCGGCGCGTGGCTTCGCTTCGCCAGGGCGCCGTTCAGCTACACGATTTTCACCGCGATCGGGAAATGGGGACGCTCGGGAAGCCCGGCGGATGTCGCCGGCGTCGCCGTTGCGAAAGACGGCAAGGAATTCGCCAATTTTCCCTGCCGCAAGGCGAGCGCCGCCGTGAGCGAACTCGGGCCCGATTTTTTCGAAAAGCTCGGCCTCAAGGCGTCCGATTCGGCGGATGACTTCGAAATTCCGGATGCGTTCTTTCCGAAATAAGACGGCGAAGCGCGAAATGCCGCCGAGGCGGCGCAATCGGGGAAAGAGCGGGCGTTCGAATGACGCGTTGTGCTTCCCGTCCAGATTGACGTGCGTCGCCGCCTACTTCTTCACACTAATTGGAGTATTTGAGGAGCACATACCCGCGCGTCCAGGTCAGTACGCTCGCCTTGGTGACGGCGTCGTCGTTGGGAAGCGCCTTGGAAAACTTTGTCGGATCCCTCTTGAAGAGGCCGTTGACGGAGCCATAAAGTAACGTATCGATGTAGGTTGCGTTTGCGCATTGGAACTGCGTGCTTTTGTTCGTTAGGATGTTGGGAAAGTTCTGGTAGTTGAGGCATGCGCCGAGACTGTCCTGCAGCTGACTCGGGGTGTCCTGGATGTTCCAGTATTTGGTCGCCCACCAGGCGCCGTCGATACCGACGAAAGGGCCGGAGCTATTGGCCACATGGGGGTCGCCGTAGCGCGCGATTATGTTGGCGATGTAGCCGCTGTCATAGCTGCCGCAGACCGTAAAGTTGTAGCTGCCATTGACCTTCAGTTTGGGGTAGGCCGGATCGTCTTCACCAGCGTCATTCGCCGCCGGGAAGCCGGTCGCCCAGCAGTCCTGCGGGTGTACAAACTGCGGGTGTCCCAGCGGCGGCTGCGCCAGCTTGCGGACGAATTTGCGTGCGTCATCCTGGCCGAGACCGAGATAGGTTCGATTGAACACCGAGAAGATCTTGCCGTTCAGTTTGACCGTATAAATGTTTTGGCTAGAATTCGGCGACAAGGCGGTCGGATAGCTGATCTGCGTCGACGAACCACCGACTTCCACGTCGCCGACGGGCGCCGTCGATGTTGTGAAGACATGATAGTATTGATCGTTCAGATTCGTCCACGTCCACACGCCCTCTTCGCTGTTGCCGTCCGTCGTACGCACCTCGCCCACCATGAAGCCTTTGGCCACGATCCCCTGTTTGATGTAGGTGTACAATTGTGTGACTGCGGCCTGTCCGCATTGATCAAGGGCAACCCGCATCCCCGCGGTGGCGAGCACGTTCACCGCGACTTGATTCGTGGGAACGCTCAGGGTGGAGGCTTTGGCGGCGAGGGTGTCGAGGAGAGGCGCGATGACCTGCGGGACGACTTCGTTGGGCGGCGAATAGCCGGGTGCTTTGCTGCAGACGAAGTTGTTGATTCCATCTTCCGCGTAGTTGTTCGGCTGTACCTTGTTTTCGACTTTGTCGATTTCCATCGTGATTTGCGGATAGGGTCCAGGAACGACCTTGTAGAAGTACAGGCGCGTGCCGCTGCTGCCGGCGTCGATGACCGCTGTGTAGACCGGGTCCGCCGACAACGAGCGCGCGGGACTGACATTGTTGAAGATACCGACAGTTACAAATAAGTAGAACATTAAGAAGCGAATTTTGGGGATCGTCATGAGGTGGAGCCTCTCGGTATGAGGTCTGGCTACTTGCGAACCTATGAGAACAATAATTTTCCCGATGACGGGAGAAATAAAAGGAAGATGCCATCGTTTTGCCTGTTTGGCAAATTCGATCCTCGCCGTGCGTTTGTGATCTGATCGGGAAACGCATGCCTTCGATGGCGCTCGATTCGGGCGCAATTCGCAATGCCTCGTTTAAAAATAGTGGCTAACCTGTATGTTGCAAATCTGTTGTAAGAGTCTTGAAATTCGCAAAGTGGCGGAGATCCGCATTGGATCCCCTTGAGCCATTCAACCCGCGTCGATCCGATGACCGATGATGGCGCATCCAAGCCGTCAATCGGGTTAATCAATTGGTGCGGAAACGACCCCTTGCAGACCTTGCAGCTGAACCACGCCAGCGCAGTTGAAGCCTTTGGCATCGACTGCTTTTCTCCGGCGCGCGCCCTCACCCCGTCGTCTTGCCCAGCCGCCCGGCCAGATCCTGTATATATTGCCAGGCCGTGCGGCCAGAGCGCGCGCCGCGCGTGATCGCCCATTCCAGCGATTCCCGCTCTATGGCCTCGCGGTCCTGAACCAGCCCGAAATGCTCGGCATAGCCGAACACCATGTCGAGATATTCGGCCTGCGAGCAGGAATGAAAACCAAGCCACAGCCCGAAGCGGTCGGAGAGCGAGACCTTCTCCTCCACCGCCTCGCCGGGATTGATCGCCGTGCCGCGCTCATTGTCGATCATCTCGCGCGAGAGGATGTGACGCCGGTTCGACGTGGCGTAAAACAGCACATTCTGCGGGCGTCCCTCGATGCCGCCTTCGAGCACGGCTTTCAGCGACTTGTAATTGGCGTCGGCCGCGTCGAAAGAGAGATCGTCGCAAAAGACGAGAAATCGATGCGGCGCGTCGCGCAACTGCCCCATCAGAACGGGCAGGCTGTCGATGTCCTCGCGGTGGATTTCGACCAGCTTCAGCGGTCTGACGCCATCGGGGGCGAGCCGCGCGTTGACATCGGCATGGGCGGCCTTGACGAGGGAGGATTTGCCCATCCCCCGCGCGCCCCACAAAAGCGCGTTATTGGCGGAAAAGCCGCGCGCGAAACGCTCGGTGTTGTCGGTCAGCAGATCGCGCAGCCGGTCGATGCCGCGCAGCAGCGCCATCTCGACCCGGTTGACCTTGCGCACGGGATAGAGATGCGGCGCAACGGCCGAAAAAACAAAGGCGTCGGCCGCCGTGAAGTCGATTTTGTCCGGCGGCGCGGGAACGAGCTTTTCCAGCGCGGCGGCAATGCGTTCCAGCGCCTTGGCGGCGGGATCGGCGGGGCTTTTCGGTTTTTTCGAGCTGGACATGGGGCGTGACGCAAAGCGTTAAGTAAAGGGAGCGGCGTTAGAGCATGGCCGCCCCGGCTTGGCTAGACCGCCCGGGTCGCGCGGATTTTCGGTCGAAGTCTCCTCAATATTTGCGCCTCGGGCGGTTTCGCGCGACCCGCTTTTGCGTTAGCTTCGGCGCGATCGCCCAAGGCGGCCACGTGGGGCAAAAGCGGGATAACGGGATGAAAACGGTCATGGATCGCCGCGCGGCGCTGAAGGGCTTCGCATCGCTCGGATTTTGCGCCATCTGCGCCAAAACAGGGTTCGCGGCGCAGGATTCTCAGCCCGATTCGCATGGGGCGGCGCACTGGAGTTATGAGGGCGCCACCGGCCCCGCGAATTGGGGCGATCTCGACGCGGCGGACAAGGTCTGCGCGATCGGCAGCCAGCAATCGCCCATCGCCATCGACGGCTCGATCCCGGCCGAGCTGCCGCCGCTCAAGCTGGACTGGAAGCGGCAGGCTGACGCGATCGTCAACAATGGCCATACGATTCAGCTCAATTTCGACGACGGCGGCGCGCTCAAGGTCGGCCCCGACTCATACAAGCTCGTCCAGTTCCATTTCCATCACCCAAGCGAACATCTGATCGACGGAAAACCCGCCGCGATGGAGATTCATTTCGTCCATCGCAACGAGGCGGGCAAGCTCGCGGTGATCGGCGTCCTCGTGAAGCCCGGCAAATCCAATCCGGCCTTCGCCAAAATCATCACCGCCGCGCCGGCCTCGGCGGGGGAGCCGGTCAAGGCGCCCGGCGCCGATCCGCGCGGCCTGCTGCCGAAAGCGCGCGGCTATTATTATTATTCCGGCTCGCTGACGACGCCGCCCTGCAGCGAGACGGTGGAGTGGATCGTGCTGAAACAGCCGATCGAGGTCGCCGAGGCGGATATCGCCGCATTCGCGAAGCTTTATCCGATGAATGCGCGGCCGGTTCAGCAGATCGACCGCCGCTTCGTGCTGCGCACGCTCTGAGCGCCCCGGCCTCCGAGCCGCCATTGCTTTCAGGACGCCACTGGGTATAGTCCCCCCGCGCTCCGGGGCCACCGCCCCGGCGATGCGCGTTTATTAGGAGAGCGGACCCGTGTTCACACCTGCTTTCGCCCAGGGCCTCGGCGGCGCGGGCGGCGGCGCGACAGATCTGATCGTGCAGCTGATTCCTTTCGCTCTTATCCTCGTCATCATGTATTTCCTGATCATGCGGCCGCAGCAGAAGCGCGCCCGGGAGCATGCCGATCTCATCAAGAATCTGCGCCGCGGCGACAGCGTCATCACCTCGGGCGGCCTGATCGGCAAGGTCACCAAAGTCGTCGACGACGCCGAGGTCGAGCTTGAAATCGCCCCCAATGTGCGGGTGCGCGTGATCCGCACCCTGATCACCGACGTGCGCGCCAAGGGCGAGCCCGTCAAGGATCAGGCCTGAACGTCCCAAAGCTCAAATTCCAGCGGCGCACCCCCGCCCGCGCCCCAAACTCCGGATCATCCTGCACGCCATGCTGCGTTTCGCCCGCTGGAAAATCATCTCAATCCTCAGCATGACGGCGCTGGCGTTCCTCGTCATCGTGCCGAGCCTGCTCGGGCCGGCGACGCGCGACGCGCTCATCGCCCATTCGCCGAAATGGCTGCCCGTGCGCGCCATCGTGCTCGGCCTTGACCTTCAGGGCGGCTCGCATGTGCTGCTCGAGGTCGACAGCCCCTCCGTCGTGAAAACGATGGTCGACAATCTGCGCGACAGCATCCGCCGCGTGCTGCGCGACGAGAAAATCTCGATTTCCGGCGGCATTGGCGTGCTGCCGCGCGGCGTCCAGCTGCGCATCCCCGATCCGGCCGAGTTGCAGCGCGTCCTGCCGAAACTGCGCGAGCTTGTGAGCCCGGCCAGCGTCGGCCTCGGCGGCGGCGGCCTCAGCAGCGGCGGCGGCGGCCCGATCTTCGACATAGCGACCAATTCCGACGGCCTGATCCAGTTCACGGTGACCGAGGCCGGCGTCAAGGCCAAGCTGCGCCGCGCCGTCGAGCAGTCGATCGAGGTGCTGCGCCGCCGCGTCGACGCGCTCGGCACGACGGAGCCGACCATCCAGCGCGAGGGCGACGACCGCGTCGTCGTCGAGGTGCCGGGCCTGCAGGACACCGGCAAGCTGAAGGAGATCCTCGGCACAACGGCGAAGCTCGAATTCCGCCTCGTCGCCGATACCGGCGCCGATCCCGCCGAGACCGAGCTGCTCGATCAGGTCGACAATCCCGGCGTCAAGCTGCCGGTCGAGAAGCGCGTCATGGTGCAGGGCGAGGATCTGACCGACGCGCAGCCCGGCTTCGACCAGCGCACGCAGGAGCCGGTGGTCAATTTCCGCTTCAACATTCGCGGCGGCCAGCGCTTCGGCGAGGTCACCGCCGAAAATGTCGGGCGCCCCTTCGCCATCGTGCTCGACGGCAAAGTCATCTCGGCGCCGCGCATTCTTGGGCCGATCATGGGCGGCTCGGGCCAGATCTCCGGCCATTTCACCGTGGAGACGGCCAATAATCTCGCCATCCTGCTCCGTGCCGGCGCTCTGCCGGCCAAGCTCACCATCGTCGAGGAGCGCACCGTCGGCCCCGGTCTTGGCCAGGATTCGATCGACGCCGGCAAGCGCGCGGCCTATGTCGGCGCCGCGCTGGTCGGCTGCTACATGCTGATCACCTATGGCGTCTTCGGCGTCTTCGCCAATATCGCGCTGCTGGTCCATATCGCCTTCATCTTCGCCGGCCTCGTGCTGCTCGGGGCGACGCTGACGCTGCCCGGCATCGCCGGCATCGTCCTCACCATCGGCATGGCGGTGGACTCGAACGTCCTCATCTATGAGCGCATTCGCGAGGAGGCGCATCAGGGCCGCTCGATCGTCTCGGCGCTCGACGCCGGCTTCAAGCGCGCCTTCGCGACCATCGTCGATTCCAACGTCACCATGTTCGTCGCCGCCGCGATCCTTTATTTCCTCGGTGCCGGCCCGGTGCGCGGCTTCGCCGTGTCGCTGGCGCTCGGCATTCTGACCAGCATCGTGACAGCGGTGACGATGACGCGCATGATGATCACGCTGTGGTATCGCTTCAAGAGGCCGGTCAAGCTGCCGATCTAGAGCCCTCATGGTGAGGAGCGCCTGAAAGGCGCATCTCGAACCACGAGGGCGTTTCGCCCGCGTCCGCCAAGGTTAAGGGTCGCTTAAGAATGAAACTGCTGCGCCTCGCGCCGGAAAACACAAAATTCCCCTTCATGCGCTTCCGGCGCGTGAGCTATCCCTTCTCGGCCGTGATGTCGATCCTGTCGGTGATCCTCTTCCTCACGCTCGGCATGAATTTCGGCATCGATTTTTCCGGCGGCACGCTGATCGAACTTCGCGCGCAATCGGGCGTCGCCGACATCGCCAAATTGCGCGCCATTGCCGAGCAGATGAATGTCGGCGACGTCGAGGTGCAGGGTTTCGGCTCGCCCTCCGACGTCACGCTGCGTTTCGGCGCCCAGCATAGCGAGCAGGGCGACGCCGGCGCGCAGGAGGCCGCTGTCGCCCGCGTCAAGGCGGCGATCGGCGACGGCTACGACATCCGCCGCGTCGAAGTCGTCGGGCCGCGCGTGTCCGGCGAGCTGGTGCAGTCCGGCACGCTCGGCGTCGTGCTCTCGATCGTCGCCGTGCTCTGCTATCTGTGGTTTCGCTTCGAATGGCAGTTCGCCGTCGGCGCCATCATCGCGACGATGCATGATCTTCTGCTCACCGTCGGCTTTTTCGCGCTGACCCGGATCGAATTCAACACCACCTCGATCGCCGCGATCCTGACCATCGTCGGCTATTCGCTGAACGAGACCGTCGTCGTGCTCGACCGCATCCGCGAAATGATGCGCAAATACCGCAAGATGCCGACCGACGAACTGATCGACCTTTCCGTCAACGCCGTGCTGCCGCGCACGATCATGACCGCGACCACGGTCTTTCTCGCGCTGCTTTCGCTCGTCGTCTTCGGCGGCCAGGTCATCCGCTCCTTCTCGATCGCGATGATCTGGGGCATTTTCGTCGCCACCTATTCCTCGGTCTTCATCTGCTCGCCCATGCTGATTTATCTCGGCCTTCGCAACGAGACGGTCGGCGCCGAACCGACACCCGGCGGCAAGCTCGCCAAGGGCCCGGCCTGAGGCAGGGCGCGTCATGGCCGGGCTTGACCCGGCCATCCAGTCACCGAGGCCTCAAGGTCTCGCGGCATCCCTTGATCGATGCGACGACTGCGTAAGCTGTCACGGAAGCTGCTTGCCTGGATGGCCGGGTCGAGCCCGGCCATGACGGCTAGAGAGGCGGGGGCCGTCGGCCAACGTCGGAATTCGCCTTTCATCGCATGGCCGGCATTCTCGGCGAGGCGGGCGCGACCCTGTCGGGGACGCGAGGTTCCCTCGCACCGGCGCAGCCGGCGCTTCGCGTCCTTGACAGGATCGACCCGCTCGCCACACTCGCCGCCAGGAGATGACTGGCGCGCTGCGGTTTCCCGGCGAGGGCCGCGCTCCCCAATCCAGGGCAAAACATGAGCGAGCCTCAATACGCCGGCTTTCTTCCCGGCGCCCATGCGATCGACGGTTACGGCGCCGGCGGGTTCCGCTTCGGCGGCATGTCCCATCGCGGCTCGATCCTCGCCCTTCCGTCGGGAGTTTACGCGTGGACCCCGGCGATTCCGGCGGAAATAACAATTGAATCCCTCGCCCATCTATTCGCCGAGGCGCCCGGCCTCATCGAGCATCTTCTCGTCGGCACGGGCGCGGCGCCCGTGCCGCTCTCCGCCGCCCTGCGCCAGCGTCTGCGCCTCGCGGGCATAAGGGCCGAACCGATGCAGACCGGCGCCGCCGCGCGCACCTATTCCATTTTGCTTGGTGAAAAGCGGCGCGTCGCCGCCGCGCTTCTGGCGGTTCCGTGATGGACGAAGCCGCCAAAGCCGATGACTACGCCTGGTGCGAGGCGATGGTCCGCCGCGAGGATCGCGACCGCTGGCTCGCCAGCCTCTTCATACCGGAGCCGGCGCGCCGGAATGTCCTTGCGCTTTACGCCTTCAACCTCGACGTCGCCCGCGTGCGCGAGGTCGTCTCCGAGCCCATGCTGGGCGAAATCCGCCTGCAATGGCAGCGCGACGCGCTCGAAAATCCGGATAATGGCGACGTCAGGGCCAATCCGGTCGCCGCCGCGATGCTTGATGCGATCGCGCGCTTCGACCTGCCGAAAGAGACGCTGATCGAGCTGATCGACGCCCGCGCCTTCGATCTTTACGACGATCCGATGGAGACGGCCGGCCAGCTCGAAGCCTATTGCCAGGCGACGTCGTCGAATCTTTTCCGCCTGATCCCGATGATCCTGACGCCCGACGAGCCGGCATCGGGCCTGGGGGCGGCGGCGCATGGCGGCGTCGCCTATGCGCTGACGGGACTTTTGCGCGCCTTCCCCTGGCACGCCGCGCGCGGCCAGCTTTTCGTCCCGCTGGAAATCTTAAAAAAACACGGGCTTGAGCGCGCCGAAATCGCGGCCGGGCAGGCGACCCCGGCGGTCCGCGCGGCGCTCGCCGACATGCGCGCCCTCGCGCGCGAGCATCTCGATGTCTTTCTTTCGCGCATCGAGGGCCTGCCTGACAGATGCAAGCCGGGCTTCCTGCCGGTCGCCCTGTGCGAGCCCTATCTGCGCCAGATGGAGAAGCCGGGCTACGACCCGTTCAAGACCGCCGTCGAGCTGCCGCAATGGCGCCGGCAATGGATTCTCTGGCGCGCGGCGAAGAACTGGGGGTAGGGGCGCCTTGGTCCCATCCTTCGAGACGGGCGCTTCGCGCCCTCCTCAGGATGAGGGGCAGGTTTCCGGCGCCAAGCCCTCGTCCTGAGGAGGCCTGAAAGGCCGTCTCGAAGGACGAGGGCGCAGCTTCAGGAAGCGGCGGCCTGGTCGAAACGCTTTATCCGCCGCGATTTCATTGCTAGAACGCCCTTATGTCCAGATTCTGGTCCAGCCCCCCACAGCGCCGCACGCGAATTATGCGCCCGGCCCGCGCCTGAGAGTTTTCGCGCGGCCGGGACTGATTTCGCTTGAATTCCAGCGGCGGAAGCCGCGCCGCGCGCAACATTGCGCCAAACGCGATAGATTCAGACAATGACCGAGACGGAAGGCGCCGCGCCCGCGCCGGAAGACGCAGGGCAAAAACCCGCCGATTATTCAAAGAGCCTCTATCTGCCGCAGACGGATTTCCCGATGCGCGCCGGCCTCCCGAAAAAGGAGCCGGAGCTGCTGGCGCGTTGGCGCGATCTCGGGCTTTACCAGCGCCTGCGCGAGGCGTCGAAGGGCCGGCCGAAATTCGTCCTGCACGACGGCCCCCCCTACGCCAATGGCAATATCCATATCGGCCATGCGCTGAACAAGATCCTGAAGGATCTCATCGCGCGCTCGCAGCAGATGCTCGGCCATGACGCCAATTACGTGCCGGGCTGGGATTGCCATGGCCTGCCGATCGAATGGAAGATCGAGGAGCAATATCGCGCCAAGGGCCGCAACAAGGACGAGGTGCCGACGGTCGAGTTCCGCCGCGAGTGCCGCGCCTTCGCCGAGCATTGGGTCGACGTGCAGCGCGAGGAGTTCAAGCGCCTCGGGGTAGGGGGCGATTGGGATCATCCCTATCTCACCATGACCTATCCGGCGGAAGCGGCCATTGCGCGCGAGATCATGAAATTCGCCGAAAACGGGCTGCTCTATCGTGGCTCGAAGCCGGTCATGTGGAGCGTCGTCGAAAAGACCGCGCTGGCCGAGGCGGAAGTCGAATACGAGGACCATGTCAGCGATTGGGTCTATGTGGCGTTTCCGGTGCAGTTTTCGGTCAAGCGTGGGCCCCTTCCCCGATCTCCTCTTGGCGAAGGGCCTTTGGGGCCGCCATCCGAAATTAGCGGCGCGCTAGACGCACTTGAGGCGAAGATCGTCATCTGGACCACCACGCCCTGGACGATTCCAGCCAACAGGGCGATCAGCTTTTCGTCCAAAATCCCCTATGGGCTCTACCGCGTCACTGCGGCGCCCGGAGATAATTGGGCCAAGGCCGGCGCGCTCTATCTCCTCGCCGACGCGCTCGCCGAAGCCGCCTTCAAGGCGGCGAAGGTCGAAGCCTTTGAACGCCTGCGCGATGCGCCGGCCGAGGAATTGCGCGGCCTCACCGCGCGCCATCCGCTCGCGGCGACCATCGAAGGCTATGGCTTCGACGTGCCGCTTTTCGACGGCGACCACGTCACGGCAGATACAGGCACGGGCTTCGTCCACACCGCGCCCGGCCATGGCCGCGACGATTTCGACATCTGGATGGCGCATGGGCGGCAGTTGCAGGCGCGGGGCGTCGAGACGCGCATCCCCTACACGGTCGATGCCGATGGCTTCCTCACCAAGGATGCGCCGGGCTTCACCGGCCGCCGCGTCATCGACGACAAGGGCAATAAGGGCGACGCCAATGACGCCGTCATCAAGGCCCTCATCGAGGCCGGCAATCTCGTCGCGCGCGGGCGTCTCAAGCACCAGTATCCGCATTCATGGCGCTCGAAAAAGCCGCTCATCTTCCGCAACACGCCGCAATGGTTCATCGCGCTCGACAAGCGCTTCACGCCACCCGATGGCCCTGCTGCAAATGGCCCGACCCTCCGCGAGATCGCCCTGCAGGAAATCGCCGTCACGCAATGGCATCCGGCGACCGGCGAAAACCGCATCACCGGCATGATCGCCAACAGGCCCGACTGGGTGGTGTCGCGCCAGCGCGCCTGGGGCGTGCCCATCGCCATCTTCGTCGACAAGGACAGCGGCGAGATCCTCAAGGACGCGCAGGTCAACAAGCGCATCGCGGAGGCCTTCGAGGCGGAGGGCGCCGACGCCTGGTTTGCGGCGGGCGCAGCGGCGCGCTTCCTCGGCAATGGCTACGACCCGGACAAATACGAAAAGATCGACGACGTTTTGGACGTCTGGTTCGATTCCGGCTCGACCCACGCCTTCACGCTGGGCGATCCGAAAAACTTTCCGGGCCTTGCCGGCATCCATCGCCGGCGCGACGGCGGCGCCGACGAGATCATGTATCTTGAAGGCTCCGACCAGCATCGCGGCTGGTTCCATTCCTCGCTGCTCGAATCCTGCGGCACGCGCGGGCGCGCGCCCTTCGACCTCGTTCTGACCCATGGCTTCGTTCTCGACGAGAAGGGCCAGAAAATGTCGAAGAGCCAGGGCAATGTCACCGCGCCGCAGACCATCATCAAGGACGCCGGCGCCGACATCCTGCGCCTGTGGGTCGCGGCCTCCGATTATTCCGACGATCTGCGCATCGGCCCGGAGATACTCAAAACCTTCGTCGAAACCTACCGCAAATTGCGCAACACGATCCGCTGGATGCTCGGCACGCTCGCCCATTACGACGCGAGCCGCGCCGTCGCCCACGCGGACATGCCCGAACTCGAACGCCTGATGTTGCATCGCCTCGCCGAACTCGACGCGGAGGTGCGCGACGCCTATGAGCGCTTCGATTGCAAGCGCATCGTGGCGCGGCTGTCGTCCTTCCTCAACAGCGATCTGTCGGCCTTCTATTTCGACATCCGCAAGGACGCGCTCTATTGCGAGGCGCCCTCGAGCGCGAAGCGGCTCGCGGCGCTTGAGGCGATCGAGCAGATCTTCCGCTGCGTGACTTTGTGGCTGGCGCCGATCCTCGTCTTCACCTCCGAGGAAGCCTGGCTCTCGCGCTACCCGCGAGCGACCTCCGTGCATCTTGAGACGCTGCCCGACATTTCGCCGCATTGGCGCAACGAGCCGCTGGCGATCAAATGGGAGAAGATTCGCGGCATCCGCGCCGTCGTCACCGGCGCGCTCGAGATCGAGCGGGCGCAAAAGCGCATCGGCTCCTCGCTTGAAGCGGCGCCTCTGGTCTTCATCGCGGACGAGGCGCTGCGCGCGGCGCTCGACGGCGTCGATTTCGCCGAGGTCTGCATCACCTCGGACATCACGGTCGAGGCCGGGGAGGGGCCGGCCGACGCCTTCCGCCTCGCGGAGGGTCCCGGCGTCGCCGTCGTCTCCCGCCGCGCCGAGGGCAGGAAATGCGCCCGCTCGTGGCGCATCTCGCCGCTGGTCGGCGCCGATCCCGACTATCCGGACGTGACGCCGCGCGACGCCGCCGCCCTGCGCGAACTGAAAAGCGCTGGCCTATGGCCCTGAGCCCGCGCGCGCTGGGCGGGCTCGTCGCCGCTTTGACGCTGGCGGTCGATCAGGCCAACAAGCTCTGGCTGATCTTCGTTTTCGGCATCGCCGCGCGCCAGCCGGTGGAGTTGACGCCCTTCTTCGACGTCGTCTTCGCCAAAAACCCCGGCATTTCCTATTCGCTGTTCAGCGCGCGGACGGGGGTGCAGCGTTTTGCGCTGCTCGCGGTCACGCTCGTCGCGACGGCGTGCCTCGCCTTTTGGCTCTGGCGCGCGAAAAGCCGCCTCGTCGCTTTGGCGCTCGGCCTCATCGTCGGCGGCGCGCTCGGCAACGCCTATGACCGGCTCGCCTATGGATTCGTCGCGGATTTCTACCATTTCCACGTCAGATCCTTCTCCTGGTACATCTTCAACCTCGCCGACGCCGCCATCGTCATCGGCGTCGGGCTGCTGATCGTCGATTCGCTGTTCTTCGGCGAAAGGCCGGGGCCGAAAGATGTTTCCGCCCGATAAAGACAATTTAACCAATCCTGCCCCTAAATTGCCCCGATGGCGCCGGATGGTTCGCGGCACAATCACGGCGAAGGCTGCGCATCAGGCGGGAAAGCCCGGGACGCCGCCTGACAAGCGCGCTTTTAGGATGAATTTCATGGTCTTCGATATTTTGAGAGGCTCGTCCAGATTGCGTTCCGGCGCCGCCGCGCCAGCGCTTTGTCTCGGCATTTTCGCTGCCGCGGCCGTCTTCGGCGCATCGCCGGCGCGGGCGCAGGCCCCGCAGGAAGACACAAATCCGCTGAATTCGGTGCTCGGCTTTATCGGCATGCAGTTCGACAAGGATAAGGAAGACATCGATTACCGCGCAAGGGCCCCGCTGGTCGTTCCGCCCCGGCTCGACCTGCCGCCGCCGAAACAGGTCGCGCATAACGCCGATTGGCCGAAAGACCCTAGCGTCGAGGAGCGCCGTCACGCCGCCGCCGCCGCGCAGCGCCCGGCGCCGCAGATCACCCCGAACACCCGCGTCGAAATGTCGGCGGCCGAGCTGCAAGGCGCCCGCGGCGAACTGCCGAAGGACGGCCCGTCCAGCGACTGCCAGATGAGCGCCGGAACGCCGGTCTGCCTCTATTCCCCGTGGGAGATCCTGAAATCCGTGACGGGGCTCGAAAGCAGCAAGACCAATAAGGTCGAAGTCGGCGATTCCGAGCCCGATCGCACCTATCTGACCGAGCCGCCATCGGGCTATCGCAAGCCGACAGGGACCGCGACCGCGACGATCGACGCGCCGAAGGACGCGGCTGACGCGGCCGATACGCAGGCCTATGTCCGCTCGCAGCAGCACAAGACTTCCGTCGATCAATAAGGAGATGTGTCCCGGGCCTGACGCTGAGCGTCGGCCCCGATCGCCGCGCAAGCGCCCTTGCGGCGGATCAAGGCGCGGGACGCGCTTCACGCTCAACCTCACCCTCAACCTCACCCCTGCGGGCGGGCGCTTTTCGCGCGGGTTTCGCGTCGGCGCAACTCGTGCGGACGAATGAAGGACGCGATCGTCATGACCAACGGAACCGCCGAGCGCTATGATTCGACCACGATCGCCCTGCATTGGGCGACAGCGGTCCTCGTCATCCTGCTCTGGGGAATCGGCCAGCTCGCCGATTTCGTTCCCAAGGGGCCGCTCAGGACGGATGTCTGGTCGATCCATTTCACGCTCGGCTTCGCGCTCGCCGCGGCGCTGGTCTGGCGCCTCGTCTGGCGCGCCACGGGCGGCGAACGCCTGCCGCCGTCCGACGCCGGCATCCTGCATCTTCTTGCGCAGGGCGCCCATTACGGCCTCTATCTCCTGCTTATCGTAACGCTCACACTCGGCATCGCGGATGCGTTCGTGCGCGGCGTCACGTTTTTCGGCCTCGCCAGCCTGCCGCAGATCGGCGACCCGGAGCTGAAAAAGCCGATCACGGAATGGCATGAACTCGCCGCCAACCTGCTGCTGATCCTCGCCGCGGTTCATGCCATAGCGGCGCTGGCGCATCATTTCTTCCTGAAGGACGGCGTCCTTTTGCGCATGTCGCCGCGCCGCGATCCCGCCGCCTAGAGCGCTTTCCGACCGAATGGAACATTCGGTCGATGAGAAATCGCTCCAGAGTCAAAGGCTTGAGCATATTCCGGTCAGACGGCAGCGATCCGATCGACGAAAATATTCTCAAGCTCTTGAATGCGAAGCGATTTCTCATCGACCGGATGATCCATTCAGGCGGGCGGCGCGCCAGATCGCGCAGCGTTCATGGCGAGCCGGCCTGAACGAAAAGATGCGATATATTTCAATAACATCGACAGTATTTGCGGCGGCGGGAAGACCTGCTTTTCAGTTTTTCCGCGTTTTCGGCGAGACGAGAACCGTTCCGACATGTATATTTCGCTGCGACAGCCTGCCGCATGCGCTTCTGAGACGCGGGCGAGGGGGGTCCGCAAACGAGCGATACGACAAAAAATCAGGGCGGGAACGCGGAGCGATGGCGAACAGGACCGGCGAACATTACGATTCCACCACCATCGGCCTGCATTGGGTCACCGCCCTCATGGTGGTCCTTCTCTGGGGCGGCGCCGAACTCGACGAATTCGTGCCGGCAGGCGTCTGGCGCACCAATGGCTGGACCCTGCATGTGGCGCTCGGCTTCGCGCTCGCGACGGTGCTGATCTGGCGCATCATCTGGCGCTTCACCGGCCGGCGCCGCCTTCCCGCCGCCGATTCGAACCACGTCGTTCATGTGGTGGCGGAAGCCTCGCATTACGTGCTTTACGCCTTGTTGTTCCTCACCGTCGCGCTCGGCATCGCCGACGCCTTCGCGCGCGGCTACAGCCTTGACGATCTGGCGAGCCTGCCGGCCTTGGGCGACAAGGAGGCGCGCACAGTCCTCGCCATGCGGCATGGCTTCGTGGCCGATCTCCTGATGCTCGTCGCCTTCGTCCATGCGGCGGCGGCGCTGGCGCATCATTATGTCCAGAAGGACGGCGTGCTTGTGCGCATGGCGCCGGAACGTCGTCCGGCCGTGGAAGAGCATCAGCTCGAGTCGTCCGACGCCTGACGCCTCCGCGCCTCGCGTTGGGGGGGCTTCGCGGAACGGTCATGATTGTGCGCTATGCCCGCCATGCGCGCGGGGGCAAATCCCCCTTGTGCGCGCCTTTTTCGATCCCACGGACTCGAAAAAGGCAGTAACTTCCTTTTCGCAGAGCCTTCCACGTGCGAATCAGAGGCCGGAGCGGGCCGCCGCTTCGCACGCCTCTCGTGGATGCGCGGGCGTTCTTCAGGCAAAGGTCCGGACCGATGGCGCGTCACAAGGAAACTCATCTCGTCGCGCGCATCGGCTGGCTGCGCGCCGCCGTCCTTGGCGCCAATGACGGCATCATCTCGACCGCGAGCCTCATCGTCGGCGTCGCCGCGGCCGCGACCTCGCCCAGTGAGGTGCTCGTCGCCGGCGTCGCCGGCCTCATCGCGGGCGCCATGTCGATGGCGGCCGGCGAATATGTTTCGGTCAGCTCGCAGGCCGACACGGAAGACGCCGATCTCGCGCGCGAGCGCAAGGAACTCGCGACCGATCCCAAATCCGAGACCAATGAGCTGGCGCAGATCTATGTCGGCCGCGGCGTCGAGCCGGCGCTCGCCCGCCAGGTCGCCATTCAGCTGATGGCCAAGGATGCGCTCGGCGCGCACGCGCGGGACGAGCTTGGCATCTCTGAAGTCGTGGCCGCGCGGCCGATCCAGGCGGCGCTGACTTCGGCGGCGACCTTCGCCGCCGGCGCCGCCCTGCCTCTGGTCGCGGCGGTTCTCTCGCCGGCGCATCTGCTGGCGCCGATCGTTTTCGCGACCTCGCTGTTTTTCCTCGCCCTGCTCGGCGCCCTCGGGGCCCGGGCCGGCGGCGCGGCGGTGCTCAAGCCGACGCTGCGCGTCGCCTTCTGGGGCGCCTTCGCCATGGCCGTGACCGCCGGCATCGGCGCGCTGATCGGCAAAGCTGTGTGAGGCAAACGACTGCTTTCGGCCCAATGGGGACGTACTCGCCGCAAGATCGCATATTACATTCACGAACCCTTGGATGCCGTTGCGTCTCAACACGATGATGGATGCGCGGCGTGAGATGAGCCCCGTTTGACGGCGGGGCTTTTATTCCCGGCGCCGGGCGCGACGCTCGCCAGCCCGCCAACGCGCGCCAACGGCTTACGATGTCACTCGAGACCGACGCCACCCGCCCCAAACGGACATGTGCCGGTCGAGCCGATCACGCCATCGGATAGGTACGTCCAGTTGGAGTCGAGCCACGGACCGTTGCCGGTGCCGAAGGGCGACCAGGTCCAGTATGACCACGCAAAGAGCGCGCCGCCGCAGCAGCCCTCGTAGCTGCGACGGAATGGAAACCAGCTGAATCTCGTGCGCCAGGGACGGAAATCGTACTGGTAGCGAGTCTCTTGGGTCGTGTGTTTGCAGGGGTAGGGAATGAATCCCCACTTCCAGCACACGCCCCAGGACGTCACCGTGATTGTTTCCCTCAATCCACAAACCATCGCCGCCTCCCATCACCCACGGACGGCCAAGCACAACGACGGATGCGTCTGCGGCGCGTCGGAGTTCCGCATCATCCGACGCCATCTCTGTCACGTCAATCGAGTTCCCTGCGGTTTCCGCATGGCCCATTTGCTTGGGCGTGAGCGATCCTATGTTTATCAATGCTGTATAGACGTATATCACGCGCCGTGCATACTGCAGCCGTCGCAGGCTTTGGCTTCGCATTTGCGCTAAACTACGGTGTAAATGGCCGCCGTAACTCCCCGCTGCCTTGAAGGTGACTGACTGCTTTTGGCCCACCCGGGCTCCGAACCGATTGTCCTGTTCCGCGCATCGCGGCTCGCAGGCGGACAGGCGCGAAGCCACCCTTCCCGCCCTGGAAAGCGTCCTGTTTTGTCCGCCAGCGCGTGCGGCGCTGTTCCCCTCGGGGTAAATGCGAATTGAGCCGCCGGCGTCTTGTTAAAGACTGTGACGCCTTCTAGATCTTGGGCTAAACTCGGCGCCTGACGCCGCCAGCTTCAGCCAGAATTTCAGGAAAGCGATGAACCGGATGTCCCCTGACCAGACCGCCGCGGCGCGAGGCGCCTCCCTTCCGGCGCAAGCCGCGCTGACGCCGACCCCCGCGAGCGCCCCCGCGAACGCCGCCGGCCCGGCGATCGTCGAAGCGAAGCTCGCCAACGGCCTCGACATCGTCGTCATCCCTGATCGCCGCGCGCCCGTCGTCACGCATATGGTCTGGTACCGCAACGGCTCGGCCGACGATCCATTGGGCAAGTCGGGCATCGCGCATTTCCTCGAACATCTGATGTTCAAGGGCACCGCCAATAATCCGCAGGGGAAATTCTCCGAACTCGTCGCCGATTGCGGCGGCCAGGAGAACGCCTTCACCTCCAATGATTACACCGCCTATTTCCAGCGCGTCGCCGCGGGCGAACTCGCCGTCTGCATGGAATATGAGGCGGACCGCATGAAAAACCTCGTCCTTTCCGACGAGATCGTCGCGCCCGAGCGCGAGGTCGTGCAGGAGGAACGCCGCATGCGCACCGATTCCGACCCCTCCGACCAGCTCAACGAGGCGGTGCAGGCGGCGCTTTACACCCAGCATCCCTATGGCAAGCCGATCATCGGCTGGAGCCATGAGATCGCGGGCCTCGATCGCACCGACGCGCTCGCCTATTACGATCGCTTCTATACGCCCGAAAACGCCGTTCTCGTCGTCGCCGGCGATGTCGAGCCGGCGGAAGTCATCGCGCTGGCGGAGAAGATTTACGGGCCGATTCCCGCGCGCGGCGAAGCGCCCCGGCGCAGCCGCCCGCGCGAGCCCGAGCCGCGCGCGCACCGGCGCGTCACCCTCTCGGACGAAAAGGTCGAGCAGGCCTCGCTCCAATGCGTTTATCTCGCGCCCTCCTACAGCACGGCGCCGCCCGGCGTCGCCGAGGCGCTGGAGGTGCTCGCCCATCTCCTTGGCGGCGGCAACACCAGCCTCCTCTTCAAGAAGCTGGTGATGGACCAGAAGATCGCGGTCGCGGCCGGCGCTCATTATCAGGGCACGGCGGTCGACGACACGCGCTTTTACGTCTACGCCCTGCCGGCTCCCGGCGTGTTGCTGGAGCGGCTTGAGGCCGCCATCGACGAAATCATCGCCGAGGTCGCCGCCAACGGCGTCAATGAGGCCGATTTCCGCCGCGCCAGGACGCGCCTCATCGCCGACGCCGTTTATGCGCAGGACAGCCAGGCCTCGCTGGCGCGCTGGTATGGCGCCGCGCTCGCGACCGGACTTTCGATCGCGGACGTCACGGAATGGCCGGCGCGGATCGAGGCGGTGACGCCGGACGACGTCAAGAAAGCCGCGCTCTGGCTCGCCAAGAAGCGCAGCGTCACCGGCTTCCTTCTGCCCGCCGGCGAGACCGCCAGCGCCGGGGCCGACATCGCCGCCTGAACGGAACCCCGTTTCCGCCCTTTTGCCGCGCGTCTCAGCGCAGGGATGTGAGAACAAATGACCGCAACCACAACGCCGCTTGCGCCCGAGCTCGAACGGGCGAAATCGCGCGCTTCCACGGTGCAGAAAATCGTCTCGGCCGGCGGCGTTGAGGCCTGGCTCGTCGAGGATTACGCCGTGCCGCTCGTCGCCGTCGAATTCGCCTTCAAGGGCGGCGCGGCGCAGGATCCCTCGGGCAAGCCCGGCGTCGCCAATCTTCTCGCCGGCCTGCTCGACGAGGGGGCGGGGCCGCTCGACTCTGAGGCTTTCCATCAGGCGCTCGACGAAGACGCCATCGAACTCTCCTTCTCGGCCGATCGCGACATGCTGACCGGACGGCTGCAGACGCTTTCGCGCAATAGCGCGCGGGCGTTCGAGCTTTTGCGCCTCGCCGTCAATGAGGCGCGGCTCGACGCCGAGCCTTTCGCGCGGGTCGTCAGTCAGATTTCCGCCGGCCTCAAGCGCGAGGCCAATGATCCCGATACGGTGGCCAGCCGCAGCTTCCGCGCCGCGTCCTACGCCGGCCACGCCTATGGCCAGCCCGTGCGCGGCGATCTCGACGTGCTGCCGACTCTGGCGCAGGCCGATCTCATCGATCTGCGCGCGAAGACATTCGCCCGCGACAATCTCAAAATCGCCGTCGTCGGCGCCATCGACGCCGCCACCCTCGCGGGCCATCTCGACGACGTCTTCGGCGCCCTGCCGGCGCGCGGCCAGCTCGCGCCCGTCGCGGATGCGGCCTTTTTGGGCGAGGGTCAGCGCATCATCTTCGACATCGACGTGCCGCAATCGACCATCCGCTTCGGCCGCCAGGGCCTCGCCCGCACCGATCCCGACATCATTCCGGCGACGGTGGTCAATCACGTGCTCGGCGGCGGCGTGTTCTCGGCCCGCCTCTTCCGCGAAGTGCGCGAGAAGCGCGGCCTCGCCTATTCGGTCTATTCGCAGCTCCTGACCTACGATCACGGCGCGATGTTTTTAGGGGGCACCTCGACCAAGAACGAGCGCGCCGCCGAGTCGATGGCGGTGATCGAAGCCGAAATCAGAAGCCTCGCCGAGCAGGGGCCGACCGAGGAAGAACTCGACAAGGCCAGGAAATATCTCATCGGCTCCTATGCGCTGCGCTTCGACACCTCAACCAAGATCGCCTCGCAGCTGCTGCATCTGCAGACCGACGGCTATGGCGTCGAATATCTCGACGAGCGCAATCGCCTCTTCGCGGCGGTGACGATGGACGACGCGAAACGCGCCGCCAAACGCCTCTTCGGCGACGTCAGCCTGCTTGTGACGGTCGCCGGCCGGCCCGAAGGGATGTAGGGGCGCCGAGGAGTCCGCCGCGCCGCCGCGCAAGAGCCGCGCGGAAATGAAAAAAGGACCGCCGCCATGACGATCGCCGACCGCAGTTCGACCAGGGTCTATCTCGTCGGGAGCGGCATCGCCTCCCTCGCGGCGGCGGCCTTCATGATCCGCGACGGCGACGTCATCGGATCGAACATCACGATCCTCGAAGAGCTTGACCTGCCGGGTGGCAGCCTCGACGGCTCGGGCTCCGCGCGCGAGGGCTATGTGCTTCGCGGCGGGCGCATGTTCGAGGCCAAATATCTTTGCACCTATGATCTCTTCGCCTCGATCCCGACGCTCGATGGAAGCCGGACGGTGACGCAGGAGATTTTCGACTGGAACGAGACGATGAAGACGTCGTCCAAGGCGCGCCTTCTCTATGCGGGCCGGCGGCGAACGGCGCCGGCGTTCGGGCTCAGCGAAAAGCATATTCTGACCATCGAGCGCCTCGCCATCGAGCCCGAGGCCATGCTGGGGCGCTCCAGCATCGCCGATCAGTTCGACCCCGCCTTTTTCGAGACGGGATTCTGGCTGATGTGGAGCACCACTTTCGCCTTCCAGCCGTGGCACAGCGCCGTCGAACTCAAACGCTATCTCGTGCGCTTCGCCCATCTCGTGTCCGGCTTCAACCGGCTCGAAGGCATCATGCGGACGGTCTTCAACCAGTATGATTCGATGGTTCTGCCGCTGCGCAAATGGCTTGAGGCCCGCGGCGTCCGCTTCGAGTTTGGAACGCGCGTCACCGATCTCGGCTTGCGCGAGGCGGGCGGCGAAACAATCGTCGAACGCATCGACTATCTGCGCGGCGGCGAGGCCGGCGCGATCATGGTCGGCCCCAATGATTGCGTGCTGGTGACGCTCGGCTCGATGACCGAGGCCTCGAGCCTCGGCGCCATGGACCGCGCGCCCGCGCTCAGGGGCAAGACCGACGGCGGCGCCTGGACGCTCTGGGAGAAACTCGCCGCCGGCCGGCCCGAATTCGGCGATCCTTCCGTCTTCGATTCGCATATCGACGAATCGAAATGGGTGTCCTTCACCACTACTTTGCATGAGCCGGCGCTTCTCGACATCGTGCGCGACCTCACCGGCAACGTCCCGGGCGAGGGCGGCCTCGTCACCCTCGTCGATTCGAGCTGGCGCGCCTCGATCGTCATCCCGCATCAGCCCCATTTCATCGATCAGCCTGAAAATGTCAGCGTGTTGTGGGGCTATGGCCTGTTCGTCGACAACCTCGGCGACTTTGTCGAAAAGCCGATGTCCGAATGCACCGGCCGCGAGATCATGACCGAAGTGCTCGGCCATCTCGGCGCCGAGGACGAGGCGGAACAGCTGCTCAGGACGGCGATCTGCATTCCCTGCATGATGCCCTTCATCACCAGCCAGTTCCTCCGGCGCGGCAGCGGGGACCGGCCGCAGGTCGTGCCCAGGGAATCGCGAAATCTCGCCTTCATGGGCCAGTTTTGCGAGCTGCCCGACGATGTGGTGTTCACCGTCGAATATTCCATCCGCTCGGCGCAGACCGCCGTCTACGCGCTGCTGGGCCTCGATCGCGCGCCGCCCGCGATTTTCAAGGGCGCTGTCGATCCGCGCGTTCTCTACAAGGCGTTCATGGCTCTGCATGATTTTCACGCGTAGCGGGGTGTGGGCGGGCAGCGCTGTGGGCGGATTGAATCCCTCATCCTGAGGGCGGGCGAAGCCCGCGTCTCGAAGGATGAGGCGGGGGAAAGGCGCCAGATCGAAGCCGGCGCCTGTTGCAAATTCGCGCAACAGGCGCCGCTGCGTTTTCTCTACAGGGGCGTCACTCCGCCGCTTTCGCCAGATACGCCTCAAGCCTGTCGAAGGATGCGCCCGCGCCATTCCAGCCTTCATTGTGGCCGTCGCGCGATTCGATGCTGTCGAAGCCATCCTGCCGGAACTTCATCAAGGTGCCGGCGCCATCCGGCTCGAAGGTGAGCGTCAACACGCTTTCGCCGCCGCCGCAGCCGATCCAGGTGACGACGATTTTCTTCGGACGGACAATTTCGAGATAGACGCCGGAGACATCGGCCGTGCGTCCGTCGGCGAGATTCATCGTTATGGCGTAGCGCCCGCCGACGCGCGGCTCGACCGAGGCTTTCGCGCAGCGCGCGTCGCGCGGGCCGAGCCATTGGCCCCAGTCCTCGCTGAGCCACGCGTCGAACACGCGCGCGGGCGAGGCCGCGAAGCGGCGGGAGATTTCAAGCGACAAGGCATGTTCGATGATGGTCGTCATTTCATTCGCCTTTCCGTTGTTTTCAGGTGTTCGTCGAGCCGGTCGAAGCTCTCGCTCCAGAACCGCCGGTAGGTATCAAGCCACGCGCTCGCCTCGGCCAGCGCCTTGGCGTCGAGGCGGCAGATACGATGCTTGCCGCGCCGCTCGCAGGTGATCAGCGCGGCCTCTTCAAGGACGCGCAAATGCCGCGAAATGGCGGGCGGCGAAATGTCGAAGGGCTCGCCAATTTCGCCGACGCTTGCCTCGCCAAGCGCGAGCCGCGCGAGGATGGCGCGGCGCGTCGGATCGGAAAGGGCGGCGAAGGTCTCGTCGAGGCGCAACATTTAACCACTATGTTAATTAACAATTAGGTTAAGTCAAGCGGGTTTTGGCGGATTTTTTCGGCCGTGACGCGAAGCTCCAGCCTATCCGCTCAAAAACCGGTGGATCGCACCGCGCTGCGCTTCGATTCTGTCTTTTTCCAATTGCGCCCGCTTTTGCGGGGTGTTTCACGTGAAACACCCCGCAAAAGCGGGCGCGCCGCGCCGCCGGCGGCCGTTTTTTCAATCCCCGCCTATGTCCCGAGGGTGTTTCACGTGAAACCTTTTTGACCGATTGCGGGGCTGTTCCTTACATCAGCCCGACGCCATCTTACAAAAGAAGAATCCGCCCATGTCGATTCGCCGCCTCGATCCCGTTCTCGTCGACCGCATCGCGGCGGGCGAGGTCGTCGAGCGCCCGGCCTCGGCGCTGAAGGAACTTGTCGAAAACGCGCTCGACGCCGGCGCCACGCGCATCGACATCGCCATCGAGGCGGGCGGCCGGCGCCTGATCCGCGTCATCGACAACGGCGCCGGCATGAGCCCGGAGGATCTTTCCCTCTGCGTCGAGCGCCACGCCACCTCGAAAATCCCCGACGGCGATCTTTCCGCCATAGCGAGCCTCGGCTTTCGCGGCGAGGCGCTGCCCTCGATCGGGTCGGTGGCGAGTCTGGAAATTTTTTCGCGCGCGGAAGGCGGCGAGGGCGCCCGCATTCGCGTCGATCAGGGCCTGAAATCGGCGGTCGCTCCGGTCGCGCAGCCGCTCGGCACGCGTGTGGAAATCCGCGATCTTTTCGCCGCGGCGCCGGCGCGGCTGAAGTTTTTGAAGACCGACCGCGCCGAGGCGCGCGCCTGCGCCGAAATCGTCCAGCGCCTCGCCATGGGCCGCGCCGACGTGCGCTTCTCCTTTGCCGCGACGGACGCCGCGAGCTTCGACCTCCCCGCCCTTGGGGCTGGGGAAGACGCCGTTCTTTCAAGGCTTTGCGCCATTATCGGCAAGGATTTCGGGGATAATGCGCTTATCCTCGACGCCGCGCGCGAGGGTTTCGTCCTTGAGGGCTTCGCCGGCCTGCCGACCTGGCATCGGGCCAGCGCCTCGGCGCAATATCTCTTCGTCAACGGGCGCCCCGTGCGCGACAAGCTCCTCGCCGGCGCCGTGCGGGCGGCCTATATGGATTATCTGCCCGCCGGGCGCCATCCGGCGCTGGCGCTCTTCCTCGCCTGCGATCCGCATGAGGTCGACGTCAATGTGCATCCGGCCAAGGCGGAAGTGCGCTTCCGCGATGGCGGCCTCGTGCGCGGCCTCATCATCGGCGCGTTGAAACAATCGATCGAAGCGGCGCGCCATCGCGCCAGCCCGGCCAATGGCGCGGCCGCCCTCAATCTTCTGGCGCGGCGCAATTTCGCTTCGCCCGGGCCGGCCAATTGGGACTGGCGGCGCTCGCCCGCCGCGCCCGCAAACTATCCAGCGCCGGCCGACGACGCGCCGCATCCAGCCGGTTTCGCCGAGCCTGCGCAGGGCGCCTTTCAGGACATGGCGCCGCAGGCGCGCGCGTATGATTCCGAGCCTTCCGCGACTGAAGTCGAGGCCCCGCTCGGCGCCGTGCGGGCGCAGATTCACGATACCTATATCGTGGCGCAGACGCGCGACGGCATCGTCATCGTCGACCAGCACGCCGCCCATGAGCGCCTCGTCTACGAGCGCCTCAAGGCCGCCCGCGCCGGCGGGCCGCCGGAGCGGCAGGCGCTGCTCGTCCCGGCCATCGTCGAGATGACGCAAGGCGAGGCCGGCCTCATGGCCGAGGCCGCGCCGCTGCTCGCTGAATTCGGCCTCGTCATCGAGCCCTTCGGCCCCGGCGCCGTCGCCGTCATGGAGACGCCTGCCCTCCTGCAGGGCGCCGATGCCACGCGGTTGGTGCGCGACCTCGCCTCCGCCTTGAGCGAGGACGAGCGCGCCAGCGCCTCGCTGGAGCGCCGGCGCGATCATGTGCTCGCCACGATGGCCTGCCATCATTCGGTGCGCGCGGGGCGCCGCCTCAAGCTTGAGGAAATGAACGCGCTGCTGCGCGAGATGGAGCGGACGCCGGGCTCGGGCCAGTGCAACCACGGCCGTCCGACCTATGTCGAGCTTAAGCTCGCCGATGTCGAGAGGCTGTTCGGGCGCAGATAATTAAACGAAAACAGCTGTTTAATGCGCTGCCCGCGGGGCCGCCGCCTGCGCCAGATAATCGAGCTTCAGAAGCGGGCGCATCATCTCGGCCGGAAAATCGCAACTATAAGAGCCTTCGAAATAGGCGCCGAGCGAATAGGCATCGAACGTGATCTCCCCCTTCGTCGCATAGAAGCTCCAGCGCGTCAGATCG
>Ga0182014_10000085_pt1 | contig 95271 bp, 91 predicted proteins | sample 612S2DmetaG_FD_120489 | JGI IMG/M metagenome (GOLD analysis project Ga0182014, IMG submission 120489) | Permafrost microbial communities from Stordalen Mire, Sweden - 612S2D metaG | ecosystem: Environmental > Terrestrial > Soil > Wetlands > Permafrost | place: Sweden: Stordalen | collected... | reverse complement strand
TCTTCCTCGGCTTTGAGGCGCGCCTCCTTCGCAGCCCTTGCCCGAGCCGTCTCTTTCGCTGCCTTCGCCCGAGGTTCCTCCGCCGTCTTGAGGCGAGCATCTTCCTCGGCCTTCACTCGAGCCTCTTCCTCCGCCTTCGCTTGAGCCTCTTCCTTGGTCTTAGCCATGTCGTCATTTCCTTGGTTGAGAGGGGGCCAGCTTTCCTCCAACTCGCCGCGCTTGGAGTTCGCACCTAACCTATCTCACTAAGATGTTTATTGTGCGACGCACAATCGAATGGCCCCGGAAAGCGGACTCAGGTTTCACTCCTTAAACTGACCTTGGCTTGTTCTATTCACAGGCCCAACTTGTTCTCTACAAAGAGCGCTCAAGTGGTAAATAGTTGGTCGATTTGTGAAAATTGAGAGAAAAGCGACTTGAAGGGCCGATCAGGGCTTCCGCTTCGTTGCTACGTCAGTCTGGCGCGGGCGACTTGCCGCGCTAATGGCCAAGGCGCTCGCCAAACCGATTGAGGCAGCCGGAGATTTGCCTCGCGGGGGAAATCGGCGGCGCGGATCTGGCTTGCTTACCGCTGGCGTGCGTGTGCGAAAGCCCGTCCGCCAACGCGTCCGTTCGGATCTGGTCGGCGCCCCGTTTGTAACGCGCCATCCGGCGTGAGCAGGGATCGCAAAGGCCTGCAACTAACGAATTTAGGCGCCTGGCGTCGAATTTGCCGAAATATAGCTGTCAAGCTGATAGCCAACTCGGTCATGTTTCCGCGAGCATGGGAGTTGGGCTCGCAGATCGCCAGTTGGCGACCAACGTCCGCGGCGATCTGGTTCTTGCCGATAGCGCGGGGTCTCCCCCGAAAGAGAGACTCCGCGTGCAGGTTGTAAGCAGCCTACTCCTTGCTGCTTTGAAACTTGGCGCCCGCGCCTTCGACCGGCTTGAACGCCTCTTTGCCGAGGTTGGTGTAGAGTTCGGCGATTTTTTTCGCCTGCGCGATGAACGCCTCGAACACAACCTTGGCGTATTCTGACTGGATCTGTATGGCGCTCTCGAAAGACTTGGCGCCGCGCAGCTTTTCGAGGAAAGCAGTGGCATCTTCGAAGGACTTTTTCGAATAGTCCGTCGTTTCTGTGCCGATCGTCTGCAGGCTCTTAACAAAAGAAGCCGACGAAGTGGTCAGCGATTCGACTTGTTCTTTGCCATAAGCTTGGAATTCGCTCAAATTATCGGCCATTTCAGCCCCCTATTGCCAACGGCGAGCCGAGACTTCGGGTCGACGTGGCTCAAAAAGAATACCGTGTGGCGCAATATTAAGCAATGCTTATGTTGCGTCGCAAAATTGCAACATCTCTGAATCGGACGCAACGACCAACTCGTCGCGCCGGGCGCCGTCGATGCTGCGCGCGTTCGGCAAGCCCATGCCCGCCCCATCAGGCGCGTCGCCAGACCGCCTCGCGTACAAAGACCGGCTTCTGCAAGAGTCCGGCGGCGTGCAGCGTGTCGGCGATTTCCTGTTGCTCGTCGACGACCCCTTCGTCGAGCGGCTTCGCGCCGAAGGTCAGGCGCCCGAGGGCGATTTCCAGCGCCTCGACGTCGATGCTGATTTCGGCGGACATCAGGCGCGCCATTTCGAGCCTGTGTTGCGCTGCGTATTCGCCGACCGCCTGCAATTCGTCCATGAGGATTTCGATTGCGCCGGGCTGCTCACGCGCGAAGGCCGCGCGCGCGAGATAGAACTGGCGATTGGCGACGAGGCCGACGCCATCGGCGAGGACGCGCGCGCCGCCCTGAAACTGGGCCGCCGGCAGCAGGGGATCCCAGACCATCCCCGCATCGATCGCGCCCGTGCGGAGGCCGTTCAGCAATTCATTCGGCGGCAGGAAAACGGGATCGATGTCGTCGATCGACAACCCATGCGCATCGAGAATGCGAACCAGCAAATAATGGACGTTGGAGCCTCTGTTCAGCGCGACCTTCCTGCCGCGCAGATCCGAGATCTTCCGGATCGCGCTGCCGGCGCTGACGATCAACGCCTCGCTGCTGGGCGCCGGCGGCTCGTGGCCGACATAGGAAAAGCGCGTTCCCGCCGCCTGGGCGAAGATCGGCGGCGCGTCGCCCGTCGCGCAGAAATCGATGCGCCCCTGGTTCAGGGCGTCGAGCAATTGAGGGCCCGCGGCGAATTCCTCCCAGCTGACCTCCAGCGTTTCGGCCGCCAGCCGGCGCTCCAGAGCGCCGCGCGCCTTGAGGAGGCTCAAGGTTCCGTATTTCTGGAATCCGATGCGCAACGCGTTTGGCTTTGCGGCGACTTTCGCCGGGCCACTGCGCCCGCGTCGCGGAATGACCCCAAGATGCGACAGATGGGTGCGGAAGGCGTTGCGGGTGACGCCGAGGCAGTCGGCGGCGCGGACCTGATTGCCGTCGGCCATCTCGAAAGCCGCGCCGACGGCGCAGCGGATCGTGCGATCGAGGATTTCCGGCTCGCCATTGACGATCGCGCGCTCGACGAGACGCCGCAGCTCGCCTTCGAGGTCGGTGGGTTCGGCCTCCTGAACAAGCGCGCCGCTCGTGAGCCGAAGATCGGCGGCTTCGATCACCGGGCCTTCGGCCAGCAGAATCGCGTTGTGGATGACGTTTTCGAGTTCGCGGATATTGCCCGGCCAGGAATGGCGCTGAAGCAGTTTCATGGCTTGCGCGCCAAAGGTCAGATCGGTCCGCCGCAGCCTTTCCCGATAGAGATCGAGGAAATAATGCGCCAGAGGCTCGATGTCGGCCGGGCGCTTTCTCAAGGGGGGCAGCCGCACCGAGGCGACGTTCAGGCGAAAGTAGAGGTCTTCGCGAAAATGCTTCGCCTTCACCGCCGCTTCCAGATCCACATTCGTCGCCGCGACGACGCGGATATCGACGCGAACCGGACGCCGCGACCCGACGCGAACGACCTCGCGCTCCTGCAGCACCCGAAGCAGCTTGACTTGCAGGGCCAGCGGCAGGTCGCCGATCTCGTCGAGCATGAGGGTGCCCCCCCGCGCCGTCTCGAACCAGCCAAGTTGCGTCTTGAGGGCGCCGGTGAAAGCGCCTTTTTCGTAGCCGAACAGCTCCGCCTCGGCGAGCGAATCGCTAAGGGCGCCGCAATTTACGGCGACGAAAGGCCCCGACGCGCGTGCGCTGCGGGCATGAATGTAGCGCGCCGCCAGCTCCTTGCCGGCGCCCGTCTCCCCGACGATGAGAACCGTCGCTTCGCTCGGCGCGATGCGGTCGAGATCGCGCCGCAGGGCCAGCGAGGCGGCGTCCTCGAACACCATGGCGGTCGCCCGGATCGTATCCTGACGCCGGCGCCTTGCGTCGGCGTCAAAAGACACGATTTCCCGATGATCCGCCTCAAGCGCCTGAATGCCGGTCGAGGGCGACGGCCATAGCGACAAGGCCGGTTTGTCGTTCATTCATCCACCTCTGGTGCGCCTGTTTAGTACACCAGTTTAGTGGACTTTATGAATTACGCCAGTTTTTTCGGAAAGGCGGCGCTTTCCTCAGGACTGCGAGACGAGCTGGGAGCTGGGACGGTCGAAATTGGCGATCGTCTCGCCGAAGGGGCCCATATTGGCTGCGGGTTTTTGCGGGCCGGCCGCGTTCGCCAGCGGCAGAAGTGGCAAGACCAACTCCGCGAACCGGTAGGCTTCCTCAAGATGGGGGTAGCCGGACAGGACGAAAGTGTCGATGCCAAGCGATCGATATTCCTCGATGCGGGCCGCGACGGTCTTCGCGTCGCCGACAAGCGCCGTTCCGGCGCCGCCGCGCACGAGGCCGACGCCAGCCCAAAGATTGGGGCTTACTTCCAGGTTTTCACGGCGCCCCTGATGCAGGGCCGACATGCGGCGCTGTCCTTCCGAATCCATGCGGGCGAACACTTCCTGCGCCTGCGCCACGGCGGCGTCGTCCACGTAACGAATGAGCGAATTCGCGGCCCGCCACGCCTCCTCCTCGGTCTCGCGCACGATGACATGCAATCTGATGCCGAAGGTGACCTCGCGTCCCTCGGCCGCCGCGAGCGCGCGGACCACGCCGATCTTCGCCGCGACCTGGGCTGGCGGCTCGCCCCAGGTCAGATATTTGTCGATGTGTTTCGCGGCAACCTTGTTCGCCGCGTCAGAGGAGCCGCCAAAAAAGAGCGGCGGCCGCGGCTGCTGCACCGGCGGGTAGAGGATGCGCGCGCCGTCCACGCTGACGTGGCGACCGTGGAACGTCGCCTCGTTTCCTTCGAGAAGCGATTTGTAGATCTGAAGAAATTCATCGGTGAGTTCGTAGCGTTCGGCGTGGTCGAGATAGAGGCCGTCGCCGCGATTTTCGACAGGGTCGCCGCCCGTCACGATATTGATGAGGAGACGGCCGCTGGAGAGCCTGTCGAGCGTTGCGGTCATGCGCGCCGCGAGCGTTGGCGATTGCAGGCCGGGGCGGACCGCGACGAGGAAGCGGAGCCTTTGGGTGAGCGCGACGAGAGACGAGGCCACGACCCAGGAATCCTCGCAGCTCCGCCCGGTCGGGATCAGAACGCCAAAATAGCCGAGCCTGTCCGCGGCCTGTGCGACCTGTTGCAGATAGGAGAGGTCGACGGCGCGACCGCCTTCTGCCGTTCCGAGGTAGCGCCCGTCGCCATGCGTCGGGAGAAACCAGAGGACGTTGAGGCTCTCGGGCGCCGCCGCGCCGGATGAATGTTCTGATGCGTGCGTCATTGAAATCGCTCTCCGTGGATCGTCGCTCTCAGAGGGCAAATCATGTGCCAGTATTAATGCGAATAATTTCAATATAATCCGGCGAATTTGCGCTATTGTTCTGCTGCGTTTGCATCAAATGACGTAATAAGTTGTTTGAATTGCAGCAGAGCGCGGGCGCTAGAAGGCGTCTTGCAGATTGGCGGTTGCTCCACTTATCGATATTCCGGCGTTGTTTGAAATGCACCAGACGCCGCGCGCCGCTGCTGCAAATGCAACTCCATTTCGCGCGGGAAAATTCTCTATGCGCTTGAAATGACGAGACATGGACTGCTGGCATGTAGCTTGCCGCAAGCCGATGGTCTGGGCGACCGCGCGGCCGCCTTCCCCGAACTTCGGAAACATCGCACATGACCATTCATCTGGCGTCGCGCACGATCGTGACGTTGAACGGCAGCCCCCGCTCCAGCTCGCGAACGGCTGCGATCGTCGGCGCCATCGCAACGGCGATCGCCGCCAAAGTTCCCGTCACCGTCAAGGATGTCCATCTCGGAGATGCGGCGCCGCATCTCCTTACTGCTTTGTCGCGCGATCAGGCGACGCCGGAGGGAGAGGAGATCCTGCGTACAATCGAGAGCGCGGATCTCCTGGTTATCGGCACGCCCGTCTACAGGGCGAGCATCGCCGGCGCGTTGAAACATATCTTCGATCTCATCGACCGCGACGCCTTGATCGGACGCATCGCCGTCTTGTCCGCGACCGGCGGAACGTCCCTGCATGGCCTGATCGGCGAACATCAGCTGCGTCCGCTGCTGAGCTTTTTCCGCGTCTTCACGGCGCCGACTTTCGTTTACGCCACGGAGGACGAATTCGATGCGGCGCGCTTGCCCGGCCCCGCCGTGCAGGAGCGCATCGCGCGTGCCGCCGAGGAAGCCGCGCATTTGCTGATCCACAGTCCTGCGCCGCGCGCGATCGCCGCTGAATGAGCAGGCGCCGGCTCTGTTCCAAAGATCAAAAGGCAGGAAGTACATGACCAACACTGCATCCTTGCACACGCCGGAGACATCGGTCGCGCCCATTCAGTTCGCTTATTGGGTGCCGAACGTCTCCGGTGGCTTGGTGATCAGCAAGATCAAGCAGCGCACCAGCTGGGACTTCGACTACAACCGGAAGCTCGCGCAGATCGCCGAGGCGTCGGGTTTCTCCTATGCGCTGAGCCAGATTCGCTTCACGGCTGGCTACGGCGCCGAATATCAACATGAATCGGTGTCGTTCACGCACGCGCTGCTGGCTGCGACGGAAAAGCTGAAGGTCATCGCCGCGGTGCTTCCCGGCCCCTGGCATCCGGCCCTGCTCGCCAAGCAGGTCGCGACGATCAGCCATCTGACCAATGCGCGCATCGCCGTGAACATCGTCAGCGGCTGGTTTCGCGGCGAGTTCCACGCCATCGGCGAACCCTGGCTCGATCATGACGAACGCTATCGCCGCTCCGAGGAGTTCATCCGCGCGTTGCGCGGCATCTGGACCGAGGATAATTTCACGCTGAACGGCGATTTCTACCGCTTCCGCGACTATTCGCTGAAGCCGAAGCCGCTCGATCCGCTTCCCGAAATTTTTCAGGGCGGCAGTTCGCGCGCGGCGCGGGACATGGCCTCGCGCGTTTCCGACTGGTATTTCACCAATGGCAACACCGTCGAGGGGATCAAAGCCCAGGTCGACGACATCCGGGCCAAGGCGGCGCACAACGGCCATTCGGTCAAGATTGGCGTCAACGCTTTCGCCATCGCGCGGCCGAGCGAAACCGAAGCGCGTCAGGTCCTGGCGGAAATCCTCGAAAACGCCGATCCCGAAGCCGTGCGCGGCTTTCACCATGAAGTGCAGAACGCCGGCAACGCCTCGCCGGAGCGCGAGGGCAACTGGGCGAAGTCGACGCTCGAGGATCTCGTTCAATACAATGACGGATTTAAAACCAATCTGATCGGCTCGCCCGAACAGATCGCCGAACGCATCCTCGCCCTCAAGGATGTCGGCGTCGATCTCGTGCTGCTTGGCTTCCTGCATTTCCAGGAAGAGGTCGAGTTCTTCGGCAAATATGTGCTGCCGCTCGTCAGAAAGCGCGAAGCCGAACGCGAAAGCGCTCGAAGGGCGGCGTGAACGACGCTTGTCCGGCTTTTAGGAACCCTTCCCGGAGAAATGAAAGAACATGACGAAAGAAAACTACGCGCAGGCCGGCGCCGATCCTTATGACGCGTTGACGGGAATTGTCGAAAACGTGGTTCGGGTCAACGCTGAACGCAATGACCGGGAAAGCCGCTTTCCGCGCGAAAACCTTGATGCGCTGGGCGCCGCCGGCTGGACCGGAGTGCTGACCGACCCCCGATACGGCGGTCTCGGCCTCAACTATCAGGCGTTCGCCGAAGCGGCCTACCGGATCGGCCAGGCCGACGCCTCGACGGGCCTCATTTTCGTCATGCATGTCGGCGCCGCCCAGACCATCAATCTTTTCGGCGACGAAGACCAGAAACAGCGTTGGCTGAAGCCGAATGGAAAGAGCCTTCTTGGCACCTACTCGACCAGCGAGCGGGCGTCGGGCGGCCATTGGTGGTATAATTTTTCGGAGGCCGGGCGCGACAATGACGACTATCTGATCAACGCCGAGAAATCCTTCACGACGAGTGCGGGACAGGCGGATTTTTACATCTTGCAGACGCGCTCCCCCGGCGCGAAGGATCAGACCGACATTTCGTTCTTCATCGTCGACGGCAAGGCGGCGGGCATCACGGCGGGTCCGTGGGATGCGCTTGGCGTTCGCGGCAATCATTCCGGCCCGATCCGCTACGCCGGCGTCAAGGTTCCGCGGCGCGATCGTCTCGGCGCGGAAGGGCAGGGCAAGGAAATCATCTATGACGGCGTTTCGCCCGTCTATCTCATCGGCCTCGCCTCGGTTTGGGAAGGGCTTGCGCGCGGCGCGCTGGAGACGGCGACGGCGCATGCGAAGCGGCACACGCATCAGGATCAGGGGAAGAGCCTCGTCGATTATCAGGCCATCCGGCAGCAACTCGGCGAAGCCAAGGTGCTGGTCGAATCGCTTGGACCCTGGCGCCGCGAACTTGCCGCCGGGCTCGACGCTCTTTGGAGCCAGGGCAAGCCGCAGAGCGAGCTTTTGATCGGGCTGACCGAATTCAAGGTTCACGCGGCGGAGGTCGCGAACAAGGTCGCGGGCATCGCCCTGACCGTGACCGGCGGCTATGGCTACGCCCGGGGACCGCTTGAGCGCTATTTCCGCGACGCCCGCGCCGCCATTGCGATGGGGCCTTCAAACATCATCGCGCGCGAGTGGATCGGCAAGACCGTCGTCGGCTTGCCGCTTGAACTCTTCTATGAAGGCGGCGAATAGCCGGCGCCGCCGAACGGCCTTGATATTGGCGCGCGTCGATCGCGCGTGGCGGCGGGGCGTCTCCGTTCCGCCACGCTTTTTTGTGTTGTCGTTCAATCGACTTTTGACCAGGCTCGCGGAATGACGACTGTAGCGATTATTGGCGGCGGATTCAGCGGCGCGATCCTGGCGCTCAACCTCATGGCGGAGGGCGGCCCGGGCGATCATGTGATCCTGATCGAGAAGCGCGCGGCGATCGGTCCCGGCCAGGCCTATTCCACCAACGAGCCGACCCATCTCCTGAACATTCCTGCGAGCGGGATGAGCCCATTCACGGCGAAGCCGGACGCCTTTGTCGCGTTTCTGGCCGAGCATCGCGATTTGCTGCCGGCCGATGCGCCCTCGATCGCCGCCTGCTACGCGCCGCGCGCCGCTTATGGCCGTTTCCTCGACGAACTGGTCGAGACGAAATTGCAACCCGGACCCGGGCGGCCCGATCTGACGCGCGTCCAGGGGACGGCGACCGATATCATCGATGACGACGGAAGCGTCATTCTTCTCGAGGATGGACGCTCGTTTCGCACGGACCGGGTCGTGCTCGCCACCGGAAATCTGCCGCCGCGCGCGCCCGCTGGCGTCGAAGGCTGGATCGAGGATGCGGATTTCTACCTCGGCGATCCCTGGAATGTCGCGGCGCTCGATTCCATTGCGTCCGAAGAAACCGTGCTTCTGCTCGGCGCCGGACTGACGATGATCGACGTGGCGCTGTCGCTCGACGCGCGCGGCCATCGAGGCGAAATCATCGCCGTCTCCCGCCACGGGCTTCTGCCCCGCGCGCAGGAGCCCGCGGGCGAATGGAAGCCCTTCATCGACCTCGATAAATCGCGCTCGGTGCGCCGCTTGGTGCGGCGGGTGCGAAGCCAGATCGCAAAGGCGCGATCCGAGGGCCAGAGCTGGCAATCGGTCCTGAACAGCCTGAGGCCTTTCGCCCAGTCGCTTTGGCGCGGCTTTCCGGCGGCGGAACAAGCCCGATTCATTCGCCATGTTCGTCCGTGGTGGGATGCGCATCGCCATCGCATTGCTCCGGCGATCGGGGAGAAATTGCGCGCGTTGCTCGCGACCGGCCGGCTGCGCCATGTCTCCGGCAGGTTAAAACGGTTGCTGCGGATCGCGGATGGCGTCGACGCCGAGATCAAGCTTCGCGGCGGCGCCGGGACTGTCCATCTGCGCATCGACAGGCTGATCAATTGCTCCGGACCGAATTATGATTTCGCCGCCTCGGAGGTGACTTTGCTGAAGCGCCTGATTGACAAGGGGCGGATCAGCCTCAACCGGCACAGGCTCGGCGTGTCGGTCACGGATGATCTCGCCACGGTGGACCGCCACGGCGCGGCCTCCCGCGATCTCTACGCGATCGGGCCGATGCTGCGGGGCCAGTATTGGGAAACCAATGCGGTTCCTGAAATCGCGGTCCAGGCCGAGGCATTGGCGCGACGCCTGTGGCGTGCGCCGGAAAGCCGCCAAAATCTCAGCTTGACCGAAAGCGGCGTGGAAGGGTGACGCGGGCCGCGAGATCAACCGCGTTCCGGCTTGCGAAGGCGAGCCGCCAATTTATTGCTGCGCTAATCGATAACCTGCACGATTCGCCGCGTTGCCGAATCGACCAGCACGACATGGTCGTTCACGACCGTGTAGCGATAGCGCCGGTCGACGCCATATTCGGCGGGCACCGGATAATAGGTCACGCCGCTGAGGGGCAGGCGCGCGCCTGGCGTGACGCTTTCATCGAAACGGATCGCCGCGCGGCGTTCGCTCAGCACGAAGTCGCGGAAACGCGGCGCCAGATCGGCGCTAAGAAGACCTCTCGCCGCATGTCCCGCAGCGGCTCCGCTCGCCGCGCCGCCGGCGGGAGCCTGGGCGTTGCCGGTAAGCGGCGATGCGACCAAAGCGGCGAGGACGGCGATCCCAAACTTTCTTCGCATCCCCAGCTCCCGTCTTCCCTGTCGGTTAACGCTTCGAATTGGCGCAAGTTCCCGCCCAAGGATGCGGCGCCTTGACCTTCCAGGCAGGCTTGCCTCGGCCGGCGATGGGTGCTAGGCGCGCCGGATGGCTGACTTTCCCCTTCCCACCTGCCTGGAGCCTGCGGAGCCCGCGCGATGACCGTTCGCCTGCACAAGCGCGACTTGCCCGCCGACGCCTTTTTCGGCGATAGCGTGGCGATCGACACGGAAACGCTCGGTCTCCTGCCGCATCGCGACCGCCTGTGCGTCGTCCAGCTGTCGGCGGGCGACGGATCCGCCGATGTCGTGCAGATCGCGGCGGGGCAGACGCGCGCGCCCAATATCGAGCGGCTTCTGGCCGACCCGACAATCACGAAACTGTTTCACTTCGGCCGTTTCGACATCGCCGTGCTGTTCAAGGCTTTCGGCGTGCTGGCGGGGCCGGTCTATTGCACCAAGATCGCCTCGAAGCTCGCCCGCACCTATACGGACCGCCATGGCCTGAAGGATCTGACGCGCGAGCTGCTCGGCGTCGAAATCTCGAAGCAGCAGCAATCCTCCGATTGGGGCAGCGACATTTTGTCCGACGCGCAGCTCGCCTACGCCGCCTCCGACGTGCTGCATTTGCACGCCCTGCGGACACGGCTCGACGCCATGCTGAGGCGGGAGGGCCGGTTCGAGATCGCGCAAGCCTGCTTTGATTTTCTCCCCGAGCGGGCCCGGCTGGACCTGATGGGATGGGCTGAGGTGGATATTTTCTCCCACCAGTAACGCAGATTTCAGCGCCGCCAGACGCCAATCTTAACCCCGCCTTGACTTCGCCTTGCTTGCTTGCTGTCTGGAATGAGCCGAACTCGGGCGTCCAAACCTTTGGGCGTCGAGGATCCAAGGCTCGCAGGAAGTGAAGCGCCGCGAATGACGCAACTCGCCGCCGATACGGATTGGTCCCGAACCGATCGCCCCGAAGCTTGGGACGCCGCCTCCCCAGCGCCGAAGGAACAGCTCGGCGACGTGCTGGACATGGCGCATTCGCCGTGGCGCGGCGCCATCAAGGCGGCCGGGCGGCATTCCGCGCGGGTGAGGTTTCTGCGCCGCGCGATCGTCGTCATCTGCGTCCTCGCCGTCTGCATGGTCGCAGGGCTCGCCGCGTTCGACCCGTTCCGGCGTCTGCCCCGCAACGTCTCAATCGGCCAGGTTCGCGTCGACGGCACGCGGATCACGGTCGAATCGCCGAAGATCTCGGGCCTCCAGAAGGACGGACGCCCCTATGAAGTGACCGCGCAGGCCGGCTTCCAGGATACGACGACGCCGAACATCGTCGAATTGCGCGGCATCGACGCCAAAATCGGCCTCAGCGACGCCTCGACCCTGAAGGTGACCGCCGAGCACGGAACCTATGACAGTTTGAATGACCATCTTGTCATGGACGGTTCGGCCCAGATCAAGAACGACGCAGGTTACGCCATTTTCCTGAAAACCGCCCATGTCGACTTCAAGACCGGCGCGCTCGTTTCCAGCGATCCCGTCAATGTCGTCCTGAATGGCGGCACTATCGCCGCAAATCAGATCGATATCGAGAACAATGGCAAGGTCTCGTTCGAAGGCGCAGTCAAATCGATCATCGAGGCTGGCGACAGAGAGCGCGCGCCGGCGACCGCCGCGGCGGTCGCGGAGTAACATTGGTGTCGCATGTTCTGACGCCGCAAGTGGCGCGCCGCCGTGAAGGCGCCCGTTTCGCGATTCCCAGCCTCGCCGCCTGTCTTCTGGCGCCGCTTTTCGCCGTTGCGCTTGGCGCGGCCGGCTGTTCGCCGGCGCTGGCCCAGAAAGCGCAATCGAGCCCCGTCCTTCCCGGCGGCGACTCGAAGGAGCCGATCAATATTGACGCCGCCAAGCTCGACTATTTCGACAAGGAGCAAAAGCTCGTCTACACGGGCGATGTCGTCGCGACGCAAGGGGAGAGCAAGCTCAAGGCGAGCGCGCTCGTGCTCTACCTCACGCCGAAAAGCAAGGCCGATCAGCAGGGCGCGCCGTCCTCGTCGAGCCAGTTGCGGCGGATGGAGGCGAGCGGGCCTGTCACTCTCATTTCCAAGGATCAGGTCGGCACTGGCGACAGCGGCGTCTACGAGAAAGCTGAAAACAAGGTCTATCTGATCGGAAACGTGACGCTGTCCCAGGGGCCTAACGTCACCAAGGGGGACAAATTGATCTACGATCTGACAACCAGCCAGGCGGTGGTCACGGGCCGCGTCAGAAGCATGTTCATTCCCAGCAACGGGCCGGCGAAAGGTGAGAACGGCGGCGCGGAAGGCGGCGCCCCTCCCAGCGGAGGCGCCGCCGCGCCCGTCCACAAGAAGCCTGCGAAGACGACGCCCTGAAGCGCGTCGCCTCATGTGCGAGATTCCGGGCGGCGAAAATATCTTAGACCTGATCCGGCGACTGTGGCACAACATGCGCTGTTTGGTCGCCCTTTGGGCGACGTGAAGCGCGTGCAACCGAAAGAGCGGTCAACGTCGGGGCGGGCGGTGAGCGGCGGTGCTCCGACAAGGAATTCGACCATTGCCCGTCTTTTCCGTCCCTGCTTTCGCGGCCATGTTCAGACTTGGCGGCTTGTTCGGCCGCCGTCCAAAACCGCAGGCGGCGGGATTTGGCGCCTTCGCGATTGAAACGAATATCGGCGAAACGCAGACCCTGACGGCGCTGACCGGCGGCGTCGCCGCGTCGAACGCGCACGCCTCGGGATTTGGCGACGCGGACGCCCGGGCGCGCCTGCAGCCCGGCTCTGAAACGGTCGGTGCGGGGGCGACCGGGGAGGGCGTCCTCGCCATCCACCATCTCAAGAAATCCTATCGGATGCGTCGCATCATCGAAGACGTGAGCATGGTGGTGCGCCGCGGCGAGGCGGTCGGTCTGCTGGGCCCGAACGGGGCGGGCAAGACGACCCTGTTTTACATGATTTCAGGGCTGATCCGGCCGGATGCGGGGGCGATCGAACTCGATGGCCATGATGTGACGCGGTTGCCGATGTATCGGCGCGCGCGTCTCGGCATCGGCTATCTGCCGCAAGAGCCCTCGATTTTTCGCGGCCTCAGCGTCGAAGACAATATCCGGGCGGTCCTTGAGATCACCCAGCGCGACAGGGTGAGGCGCGAACGCGAGCTTGAGGCGCTGCTGGAGGAGTTCGACATCAAGGCCCTGCGCAAATCGCCGGCGGTCGCGCTCTCGGGCGGCGAGCGGAGGCGCTGCGAAATCGCCCGCGCGCTGGCGAGCCGCCCTTCCTTCATCCTTCTCGATGAGCCCTTCGCCGGCATCGACCCGATAGCGGTCGCCGATATCCAGGTGCTTGTCCATCATCTGAAAAAGCGCGGCATCGGCGTTCTCATCACCGATCACAATGTGCGCGAGACCCTTGGCCTGATTGACCGCGCCTATATTATTCATGCGGGGCGCGTGCTGACTCAAGGCGCGCCTGCGGACATTATCGCTCATCCCGACGTGCGCCGATTCTATCTGGGCGACGACTTCGAGCTCTGAGATTTTTGGCTTTGAAGTTACGCCTTTATCCGGTGACGCTGGACTTGAGGTCGTCGTTTCGAAGAATTTTGGAAAAACTGAATCCAGGGCGTGCATTCGCGCGATTTATGCTATAAGCAAGAAGTGGGCCGTTCAACTCAAGGCATCTCTTCGAGGTCGACATAAACATGGCGCTTGGTACTAAGCTCATGATGCGCCAGGGACAGTCCCTGGTTATGACGCCGCAGTTGTTACAGGCGATCAAGCTTCTGCAATTCTCCAACATGGAGCTGACCGCCTTCGTTCAGGAAGAACTCGAGCGCAACCCTTTGCTGGAGCGCTCCGACGAGGCGCCCGATCGAATTGACGCGCCGAACGCCGAGCCGGTGGCCGACATCCCGGACGCCTCGGTAGGGCAGGACTTCAACGAGCCGGCGGAGGCGGACTGGACTTCGGAATCCTTCGCCACCGATCGCGGCTCCCTGGAGGATAGCCTAGGCACGGAGCTGTCCAACACTTTCGATGACGACAGGGCGGCGACGCCGCTTGAATATTCGGAGCGCCACGAAGGCGCCGGGCTGTCGGCGACCTCATGGTCTGGCTCGTCTGGAGGCGGAACGGGCGATGGCGAGGCACCTAATCTAGAGGCATATGCGGCGGCGCAGCTCGGCCTCAAGGATCATCTTGAAGAGCAATTGACTCTCGCGACGCGGGATCCGGTCGATCGCCTGATCGGCCAGGTGCTGATCGATTCGATCGATGACGCAGGCTATTACACCGGCTCGCTCGATGAGACGGCGGCCCGTCTGCAGATTCCGACCGAGCGACTCGAGCGCCTTTTGGCGCTTATTCAGACTTTCGATCCTTCCGGCGTCGGGGCGCGCGACCTTGCCGAATGTCTCGCCATCCAGCTGCGCGAACGCGACCGCTTCGATCCGGCGATGAAAGCGCTCGTCGCCAATCTCCCCCTGCTCGCAAAACGGGACATTTCCGCCCTGCGGAAAATATGCAACGTCGACGAGGAGGACATCGCCGACATGCTGGCCGAGATCCGGCAGCTCGATCCAAAGCCCGGCCGGGCGTTCGGAGGCGGCTCGATCCAGCCGCTCGTGCCGGACGTCATCGTCCGCGCCGCAGCCGGCGGCGACTGGCATGTCGAACTCAACACCGAGGTGCTGCCCCGCATTCTCGTCAATAACAGTTATGCGGCGCGGGTGACGAAGAGCAACGCCAGCGACGTCGACAGAACATTCATGTCGACTTGCCTGCAGACAGCGAACTGGCTGACGAAAAGTCTGGAGCAGCGCGCCCGCACGATTTTGAAGGTTTCAAGCGAAATCGTGCGTCAGCAGGACGCCTTCTTCCAGCATGGCGTCGAGCATTTGCGACCCCTGAACCTCAAGACCATCGCCGAGGCGATCGGCATGCATGAATCGACCGTCTCGCGCGTCACCTCGAATAAATATATGGCGACGCCGCGCGGTCTGTTCGAACTGAAGTATTTTTTCACCGCCTCGATCGCCTCGAACGATGGCGGCGACGCGCACTCCGCAGAATCGGTGCGGTTCCGCATCCGGCACATGATCGATCGGGAGAGCCCGGACGACATCCTTTCCGACGACGCCATCGTCGCCAAGCTGAAGGAGGTCAATATCGACATTGCGCGCCGCACGGTGGCGAAATATCGCGAAAGCCTCAAAATTCGTTCGTCGGTCGAAAGGCGCCGCGAAAAAGCGCAAATGGGATGAAAATTATGTGACGTGCGACGGCGAATGGGCGCCGCAGCGCGTCATGTACGCGGTCTTTTCCGCGGATCAGCGCGGCTTGCTTCGCCAGCGGACCCGTGAGACGCTAGATCACGATGCTTTCGGATGGAGCCATCCAAAAGCAGGAAACGTGATCCGTTGTGGAGAAGAGAGCGGGATTGGACGCGACAAGCCGGATTCTGCTTTTTGGCATCGCGCTCAAGTGCCATCGTTAAATCATTAAAAAAATAGAATCGAAAAAAATGGCGTGTTGGGGGCGCCAGACACGCGCAAGTTCCGGCATCCGGGGCCCGATCGTGGACAAAATCGCGTTGGCGAGGACGCTTGACGCCTTGAACCGCCGGGTGGCGCTCTTATATCGCCGTCCGGGCGCGGAAGGCTCGACAATGCGGGTCTCGCCCAAGCTTGCGACTTGGCCAAGGCTCGCTATAGAAGGGCGCTCTTTCAAGGGTTCTGTCATCAACCGTGCTGGAATCCAGATCCGGCGCATCGAGACGAGTGGATGCCCATCAAACGACTTGGATTGACCTTATTGACGAACCTGATCACGCCCGATGCGATCATTCCATCGCTCAAGGCGAATTCAAAAAAGCAGGCGTTGCAGGAATTGAGCGAACGGGCCGCCGATTTGTCCGGTCTGCCCGCCCGGGAAATCCTTGACGCTCTGGTTCAGCGCGAGCGGCTGGGATCGACGGGCACGGGAGACGGCATCGCCATTCCGCACGCCAAACTCACCCGCGCCAAATCCATGTTCGGGATTTTTGCGCGGATGCTTCGGCCTATCGATTTCGAGTCGCTCGACGGCGCGCCGGTCGATCTGATTTTTCTCCTGGTGGCGCCGGAATCGGCTGGCGCCGACCATCTCAAAGCCCTTGCGCGCCTCGCGCGCATGCTGCGCGATCCGCTGACGACCGCGAAACTCCGCGCGGCGCGCGACGTCAATGCGCTCTATTCGGTTTTGAACGAGGAGCCTGCGTCCCACGCAGCCTGAACTCGAGGCTTTGGCGGTCCGGACTCAGCGCCAGGCCCGCGACCCATAGTCGATAATGTAATCGCGCGGCTTGGCCGCGATCGCCGCCATGCCGGCCAGAACCACGTCATGGGCCGTTATAAGCCGCGTCGGAATGCGCCGCATCAGATCGCCAAAGGGGGCCTTGTCCTCGAAGCGCGCGCGAAACGCCGCCGGTTCGAGAAAAGCCGCGAGGCGCGGGAGCACGCCGCCTGAAAATGTGACGCCGCCCGTGGCGAGCAGCGCCAGCGCGAAATCGCCGGAATAGCGCGCCGCGAGCATCCAGATGAGGCGCAGCGTCTGCGCCTCATCGCCGTCCGGCTGCGCCTGCGCCTGTTCCACCAGTGCGACCTCGTCGAGCGCGGGAAGAGCCACCCCCGCGGCCGCGCAACGGGCCTGATGCAGCCGCACGAGGCCCCGGCCCGACAAAATTGTTTCGGCGCTGATCCGGCCATGGGCCGCTGTGTCGATATGGGGCCAGATCGCGGATTCGACGGCGCCGACAGGGGCGAAATCCACATGTCCGGCTTCGCTCGCCAGCGCCAGATAGCGACCCTCCACCGCGACGAGCGCGGCGGCGCCAAGCCCCGTGCCGACGCCGATGACAAGCTTTACGCCGGGTTGCGCCTCGCTCGGCGCGCTGATCGGGGTCGTCCAGCCGGGCTCCAGCACGGGCAGACTCAACGCCTGCGCCTCGAAATCATTGAGCAGGAGGCCCTGATCGAGCTTCAGCTCGGCCGCTACTGCGGCGCCGTCGATCGACCAGGCAGCATTGGTCAGCTTGACCTTGCGTCCGGCAATCGGGCCGGCCGCGCAGGCGATGAGGGAGCGTGGCCTGACGCCGAAATCCTCGAAGGCCGCCGCCAGCGCGGCCTCGAAGCTCGCATGCGACGATGTCTTGCGCGCATGGCCTGGAAGGAGCGGCGAATCGGGGCTCATCTTCAGCGCGAAGCGCGCATTGGTGCCGCCGACGTCGCAAAGAACAACGGGGAAGGGAAAGTCCAATCGGTCTCTCTTTTGCGCGGGAGGCTTCGAAAAAGCGAAACGAGCGCCTTGTAAGGATCGCCGCCGGCGAAGGGCGGGGGAGGCATGCAAGCGCCAAGTTCTCTTGGACACCGGCCCGCGGGCGCCTAAAATAGGCGATGCTCATGTAACGAGGCCATCCGAGATGACGTTTCAATATCATTCGCCATTCCCGCTCCGCAAGGACGAGACGCCTTTTCGCAAACTTGATTGCGGCGGCGTCCGGCTCGAGAAATTCGGGTCGCGCGAATTTCTCGTCGTCGAGCCGGAGGCGATCCGCGCGCTCAGCGAGGCGGCGATGACCGACATCAATCATCTGCTGCGCCCGGCCCATCTCGCCCAGCTCGCGAAAATTCTCAGCGATCCGGAGGCGAGCGGAAACGACAAATTCGTCGCCTTCGATCTGCTGAAAAACGCCAATATCGCCGCGGGCGGCGTGCTGCCGATGTGCCAGGACACCGGCACCGCGATCGTCATGGGCAAGAAGGGCAGGCTGGTCTTCACCGAGGGCGACGACGCGAGCGCGATCGCCGAAGGCATCCGCGACGCCTATGAGAAGAAAAACCTGCGCTTTTCGCAGCTCGCGCCGCTCAGCATGTTCGAGGAGGTGAATACAAAAACCAATCTGCCGGCGCAGATCGACCTCTACGCCGAGGGCGAGGACTCCTATAAATTCCTGTTCATGGCCAAGGGCGGCGGTTCGGCCAACAAGACCTATCTCTTTCAGGGCACGCCCTCGCTTCTGACGCATGATCGCCTGGTCGAGTTCCTGCGCGAGAAAATCCTGACGCTCGGGACGGCAGCCTGCCCGCCCTATCACCTCTCAATCGTCATTGGCGGCACATCGGCGGAGCTGAACCTCAAGACCGTGAAGCTCGCTTCGACGCATTATCTCGACAATCTGCCGACTGAAGGCGGCGAGGACGGCCACGCCTTCCGCGATCTCGCGATGGAGGCCGAAATCCTGGCGCTGACGCAGGCGTCCGGCGTCGGCGCGCAATTCGGCGGCAAATATTTCTGCCATGACGTGCGCGTCATCCGCCTGCCGCGCCACGGCGCCTCGCTGCCGATCGGGCTCGGGGTGTCCTGCTCGGCCGATCGGCAGGCGCTTGGCGAAATCAACCGTCATGGCGTCTTTCTGGAGGAGCTGGAGCGCGACCCGGCGCGCTTCCTTCCGCCCATCGACGAGGCGACGCTCGGCGGCGCGGTGGTCAAGATCGATCTCCGGCGCCCGATGCCGGAGATTCTCGCCGAGTTGACCAAGCATCCGATCAGGACGCGGCTGTCGCTGTCCGGGCCGATGATCGTCGCGCGCGATCTCGCCCACGCCAAAATTCGCGAGAGGCTGGAGCGCGGCGAGCCGATGCCGGACTATTTCAAGAACCATCCGGTCTATTACGCCGGGCCGGCCAAGACGCCGCAAGGATTCGCCTCCGGCTCGTTCGGGCCGACGACGGCCGGGCGCATGGATTCCTATGTGGATCAGTTCCAGGCCGCCGGCGGCTCGATGGTCATGCTCGCCAAGGGCAATCGCTCGCCGCAGGTGCGCGAGGCCTGCGCGAAGCACGGCGGCTTCTATCTCGGCTCGATCGGCGGCGCGGCGGCGCGCTTGGCGCAGGACTGCATCAAAAAGGTCGAGGTTCTGGAATATCCCGAACTCGGCATGGAAGCGGTCTGGCGCATCGAGGTCGAGGATTTCCCCGCCTTCATCATCGTCGACGACAAGGGCAACGATTTCTTCAAGGAGCTCAATCTGGGTTGAGCGCCGCGCCGGGCCTGCTCTGCGCGAGCCAGACAGTATGGCCGCCGCATTGCGGATCTTCCGCGAGATGCGACACGACATCAAAACCGACCTGGTCGAGGCGGAGGCGATATTCGTCTCCGTCCAGGCTTGCATGGTAAAGCGGCTCGCCTTCAAAGGCGCCGATGGCCTCTCCGTGTCGGGGGCCGCTGGTGAACATCAGAGCAGCCTTCGCCGCGGCATGGCGGCGAAAAACCGGAAACATCTTGCGCTGATCGTCGTGATCGAGATGGAAGAAACTGTTCCAGGCGATGATGCCGTCGAAGCGCCGCGCCATTGAAAGCGCCCGCATATCCGATTGAATGAATGTGCAATGGGGAAATCGCCGCTCGCAGATAGCAAGCATCGCTGGCGATGAATCCGCGCCCGTCACATCGTAACCCCGCTCGATGAAATAGCGCCCGATCGGTTCGGCGACGCCGCATCCGATGTCGAGGATCGAACCGCCGCGAGGGAGAAGCGCCAGAAAGCGGTCCAGCCACGTTCGCTCAAACAGGCTCTTTCCCCGCTCCCGATCGAAGGCAAGGGCGTGGCGGTCATAGAGATCGATGATCCGTTCTGAGGCCTCAGTCATGGAGCGATCTTAATCCCGCGCCGGATCGCCTGAAACGGCCCCGATTCGCCGCGCTGAAAATTCCCGCACTCAATATGAGATCTTCACCACCTCGATGCGCTCGATCCCCGCCGGCGTCCTGACCTCGACGACATCGCCTTCCTCGGCTTTCATGAGCGCCTTGGCGATTGGCGAAATCCAGCTGACTTCGCCTAGCTCCGAGCGCGCTTCATCCACGCCGACGATGCGCAGGCGCTTTGTTTCGTTCTGCGACGTCAGATATTCGACCCTCGCACCGAAAAAGACGCGCGTGCGGTTGGTCTGGCGCGCCGGATCGACGACCTCGGCGACCTCCATGCGTTTGCGCAGGAAGCGCAGACGCCGGTCAATCTCGCGGAGGCGCCGCTTGCCGTAGATGTAATCGCCGTTCTCGGAACGGTCGCCATTGCCGGCCGCCCAAGAGACGGTTTCGACGAGCTTCGGACGCTCGATCCTGTGCAGTTGATCGAACTCGTCCTGCATCCGCCGGAGCCCCTCGGGCGTGATGTAGTTTTTGACGCCCGCCGGCAGAACCGGAAGATCGTCATCCGCCTCGAACTCGTCGTCGGTTTCCTTGGTGAAGGCTTTGCTCATCGACGCAAGATGGGCCGGCGCAGGCCGCCGTGCAATGGCGCGCCCGCCGAGAAGGTCCGCTCTCGCTATGAAGACCCGTCAGCGCGCGGCGTCGGCGTTCGGCTTGGGCGCGAAGAAATTGGCGAACATCCAGGGCTTGTCGGCCTCTTTCGCCGGTTTCGCAATGGAGGCCGTCACATCCGTCGAATCGGCAAGCTTGGGATTGGTCGCGCCCGTCGCCGGGGCGAGAGACGCGACCTTGGCGCGATTGATCTTCGCCGCCGCCACCTGGACGACGGGCGACATGCGGCCTTTCCTGACGGCGCCTTGCGTGATCGCGCTATCGTCGAGGGCGACGTCGACGGGGCCGCGCGCAAGGGCATCGGGCCGGCTGGCGTAGGCTGAAATGGAGGCGAAATACGGATGCTGGCCGCCGTCGGCGTAAACAGTGTGGATCGGCTTGACGCCCTGCGTGGCGAGTTCCGCGACCTTGGCGTCGTCGCGCGACTGTTTCGCGGCGACGAGCCCCTTCACCTCTTCGTCGCGCTTCAGCTGAGGGCAGGGCCCAAGTGGATCGAAATGCGCGCCATTGGCCGGCGCGGCGTTGAAGACGTAATGCTTGCCGCAGACGCCGACGACGACCTCCTGATTGGTCACCTCGAAATTATCCGAGCCTTCTTTCAGCTCCTTCCAGAAGCCGATATTCGGGTCGAGCCGATATTTGGCGAGATTGTCCGCGGTCATGCGGAACGGATAGGACTGCATCTGGACTTCGCGCTGGCCGCCGGCGAAAGCCTCGCGAACCACGGCGTAAATCTCGCCGATCTGCGGGTCGGTCATCGAGAAGCAGCCGGCTGACGAGCAGATGCCATGCACCATGATCGAGCCGCCGTCATGTCCGAGCGCCCGGTCATAGGCGTTGGGATAGCCGACGTTGAAGGCGAGGTAATAGGCGGAGTTCGGCTTCATCTGCGCCGGCGTGATCGAATAGAAGCCCTCCGGCACCTGGCGATCGCCCTCGCGCGCCTTGGGGCCGAGCTGACCTGACCAGCGGCAGACCGGATAGGTCTTCAGCAGCGCATAGCGCCCATCTGACTTCATCTTCCAGATTTCGAGTTCGGATTCTTTTTTGTAGGAGCGGATCAGGACGGGCGCGTTTTCCGAGGTGTCCATCTTCTTCATCAAAGCGACTGTCTCGGGCGCGATCGGGTCATTGGCGTGGGCGCCGATGGAGCTGAGGCCGCTTTCCTCGCAGCCGGCCAGAAAGGTCGCAGCTGCGGCGATCAGCACAAAGGCTCCGATGCGGAAAAGCGGATTCCTGGAACTCATGGCTCTCTCGCGCGTTCAACCCGGTTTTGCGTCGTCACTCGCGTCTCAACAATCTACGAGCGTTATTCTTATTTGCAAGTCGCCCGGCCGTGTGACTTTTTGCGTCCGATGGTTAAGGAAACCATCCGGCGAGCGCGCAAATTTGCGCCAATTGGCTGGCTCCGAAGAGGCGTCCCCGAAGCATTGTTCCCGACCCAAAAAGGCGGTTTCCGCCTACGCCCTGACCATCCAGGCCTAAAGCGGCGGGAGTGAGGCGAAGCTTGCGTCGCGCTGGCGCGAATCCCGCGCGTTTTTTCATCATCGGGAGCGACGATTCAGGCGCGTTCGCAGGGGAGTTCAGGTCGATCACGCGTGGATTTCGCCACGTATTTGATGGCGATCGCCGCGGCGGCGCCGCGCGGAAACTTGCGAGCTGTTGCACTGGGGCCACAGAAATCGGGTTCATCATTCGCCGCCGGGGCGATTGACCTAAAGGCCGCGGCCGACGGCGAGAAATTTGTCGGCCCGCGCGCCGCGGATTTCGTCGCGCGACAGGCCGACAAGACTTTCAAGCGCGCGTTGGATGGCGGCGCCGAGCGAGTCGATGGCCGCGGCCGGATTGCGATGCGCGCCGCCGACGGGTTCGGGCACGACCGAATCGATGATGCCGAATTTGAAGAGATCCTGGGCGGTGATCTTCATCGTGGTCGCCGCGTCCTCGGCCTTGGCGGCGTCGCGCCAGAGAATGGAGGCCGAGGCTTCGGGAGAGGCGACCGTGTAGATCGCGTGTTCAAGCATCAAAACCCGGTTGCAGGCGGCGATGGCGATGGCGCCGCCCGAACCGCCCTCGCCAACGATCGCCGCGATATTGGGCACGCCGAGAGAGAGCGAAGCGTCCGTCGCCCGCGCGATGGCCTCGGCCTGGCCGCGCTCCTCGGCGTCGACGCCGGGAAAGGCGCCGGGCGTGTCGACGAGCGAGATGACGGGCAAGTTGAATCGGTCGGCGAGCTGCATCACGCGCACGGCCTTGCGATAGCCCTCCGGCCGCGCCATGCCGAAATTATGCTTGATGCGCGCGGCCGTGTCGGTGCCTTTCTCCTGGCCGATGACGCAGACGGAATGGCCGCGAAACCAGCCGAAGCCGCAGATGATCGCGGCGTCCTCGCCGAACTGCCGGTCGCCGGACAGGGGCGTGAAATCGGTGAACAGACCCTTCACATAGTCGCCGAAATGCGGCCGCTGCGGATGCCGCGCGACCTGCGTTTTCTGCCATGGCGTCAGGCTGGCGTAGAGATCGGCCAGCGCTTTTTCAGACTTGCTCTCGAGCCGCGCCAACTCATCGCCGATCGAGACGGCGTCGCCGTTCTCCGCCACCGAGCGCAGTTCCTGCACCTTGGCTTCAAGTTCGGCGACGGGCTTTTCGAAATCGAGATAGCTTTTTGTCGGCGCTGCCATTGGGACGCATGTTCACGGTTGAATTGGAAGGCATGGTCGAGCGACCATGCGTCAGGGAGCGCGGAAACTGGCCAGTTTGCCCCACGAAGTCAAGAAAGGGGCGAAGGCGTGGCGGCGACGCTCTCGCCGCGCCGCCTCGGATCAGAGCGGACGATCCGCCGCCGGCGTCGCAAAATGCGGAAAAAGGCCGCGCCAGCGCGCCTTGGCCCAAAGGCGGAATTCATCCATGTAAAGATAAAGCACGGGCGTCGTATAGAGGGTCAGAACCTGGCTGACGACCAGACCGCCGACGATAGCGATGCCGAGCGGGCGCCTTATCTCGCCGCCCTCGCCGAAGCTGAGGGCGAGGGGAATGGCGCCGAGGATCGCGGCGAAGGTGGTCATCATGATAGGCCGGAAGCGCAGCATGCAGGCCTGAAAAATCGCCTCGCGCGGCGAAAGTCCCTGCTTGCGTTCCGCCTCCAGCGCGAAGTCGATCATCAAAATCGCGTTCTTCTTGACGATGCCGATCAGCAAGATCACGCCGATGAGGGCGATGATGCTGAATTCGGCGCCAAACAGTATAAGGGCGAGAACGGCGCCGACGCCTGCCGACGGCAGAGTCGATAAAATCGTGATCGGATGGATGAAGCTCTCGTAGAGGACGCCGAGGACGATATAGACGGCGCCAAGCGCCGCGATGAACAAGAGCCCCTGATTGCCGAGCGACGCCTGGAAAGCCTTGGCCGCGCCCTGCGGCACGCCGTGAATTGAAGGCGGCATTTTGAGCTGCGTCGCCGTCCTGTTGATTTCGGCGATCGCCTGGCTCAGCGAAGCGCCGGGCCGCAGGTTGAAAAAGATCGTGCTGGCGACGAAGAGGCCCTGATGGTTCACCATCAGCGGCGTTTTGCCAGGCGCGAAATGGGCGAAGGCCGAGAGCGGAACCATCGTCTCTTGCGCCGTGCTGACGGCGGCGCCGGCCGAGGCGCTGCTGTTGCCGGCGGCGGCCAGCGAATTGGTCGCGGCGTTGCGCGCCGAATCGCTGGCGCCGACATTGACCGCGGAGGCGCTCGTCGCCTTGCTTTGCACCGTGCCGGAAGGAAGATTGCTCTGCGAAGCGCCGCTTGGATTGCCGCCGGACGTGCTCACATAGATGTCATTCAGTATGGACGGATCCTGCCAATAGCGTGGCGCGACCTCCATCACGACGTGATATTGATTGACCGCGCTGTAGATGGTCGAAACCTGCCGCTGGCCGAAGGCGTCGTAGAGCGTGTTGTCGATCTGGCTCGCCGTCAGGCCAAGTCGCGCGGCGGTGTCGCGATCAATCTCGATATTGGTCTGGACGCCGCCCTGTTGCTGGTCGGAGCTGACGTCGGCCAGCACAGTGCTGTTGCGTAGAGCTTCGACGAGCTTCGGCGTGAAGTCGTAGATCGCGTTGGCGTCATCGCCTTGCAGCGTATATTGATATTGCGCGTTGGAGAGGCGTCCGCCCATGCGGATATCCTGCACGGATTGCAGGAAGAGATTGACTCCGGGCACCTCCCCGAGCTTGTCGCGCACGCGCGCGATGACTCCATCGGAGCTGACGTCGCGCTGCGCCTTCGGCTTTAGCGTAAGGAAGCTGCGTCCCGAGTTGGTTTGCGTGCCGCCCGTGAAGCCGACGACGCTCGCGACTGCGGGATCAGCCTGGACGATGTCCTGAAGCGTCTTCAGCTTCTGCTCCATCGCCTGAAACGAGATGCTCTGGTCGCCCTGTATCGCGCCCATGATGCGGCCGGTGTCCTCCTGCGGGAAAAACCCCTTCGGAATGATTGTGAACAGGGCGATGTTGAGGCACACGGTCGCAAATAGGAGCAGCATGATGAAGCCGCTGTGGCGGAGCGCCCAGCCGAGCGTGCGCCCATAGCCGCGAACGAGCGCGGCCAGCGGATCGAAACGGCGCGCCCGCGCCACGCCGCGCGGACGCGGCTTGAGAAGGAGCGCGCACATCATCGGCGTCAGGGTCAGCGACAGCGCGAGCGAGATGAGAATTGCAAAAGAGAGGGTCACGGCGAACTCCCGGAACAGTCGTCCGAGAAGCCCGCCCATGAAGAGAATCGGAATGAACACGGCGATGAGCGAGATGCTGATCGAAATCACGGTGAAGCCGACCTCACCCGCGCCGGCGAGGGCGGCCTCGACGGGCCGCATGCCCGCCTCGATGTAGCGGGTGACGTTTTCGAGAACGACGATGGCGTCGTCGACGACGAAGCCTGTCGCGATGGTCAGCGCCATCAGGGACAGGATGTTGAGGCTGAAGCCGGCCAGATACATGGCCCCGAAAGTGCCGACGATCGAGAGCGGCACGGCGATGGCCGGAATGAAGGTCGCGCGAATGTCGCGCAGGAAAAGGAAGACGATCAGCGTGACGAGGCCGATCGCAACCATCAGGGTCCATTCCGTATCCTTCAGCGAAGCGCGGATCGTGTTGCTGCGGTCGCCGGCAAGGGAGAATTCGATGGCGGCCGGCATGGCGGCGATAAGGCGCGGCAGCTCCGCCTTGACGGCGTCGACGGTCTTGATGATGTTTGCGCCGGGTTGGCGAAACAGCAAGAGGATGATGCCGGGCTTGCCGTTGACGAGCCCTTCATTGCGCAGATCCTCGACCGAGTCGGTGACTTCGGCGACGTCGGTGAGGCGGACAGGCGCGCCGTTGCGATAGGCGATGACGAGGGGACGGTAATCGGCGGCGTGGTTCGCCTGATCATTGGTGTAGATCTGCAAATGCTGGCCATCGCCCTCGATGGCGCCTTTCGGGCTGTTGGCGTTGGCGGCGGCGAGCGCCGCGCGCACGTCTTCGAGGCCGATGCCATATTTCGAAAGGGCGTGCGGGTTGACCTCGACGCGCACGGCGGGCAGCGCCGAGCCGCCGATGGTGACCTGCCCGACGCCGTCGAGCTGCGACAGTCTTTGCTGCAGTATATTGCTCGCTGAATCATACATCTGGCCCGGGGTCAGCGTCTTCGACGTCAGGGCGAGCAGGAGAATCGGCGCGTCGGCGGGGTTGAGCTTCCGGTAAATCGGGTTGCTGCGCAGGCTCGTCGGCAGATCGGCGCGCGCCGCATTGATCGCAGCCTGGACATCGCGCGCCGCGCCGTTGATGTCGCGGTCGACGTCAAATTGAAGCGTGATGGCCGTGCTTCCGATGGAGCTGGTTGACGTCATCTCGGAGACGGCGGCGATGCGGCCGAGCGCGCGCTCGAGCGGACTTGCGACCGTAGAGGCGACCGTGTCGGGGCTGGCGCCGGGCAAATTCGCCTGCACCGAAATCGTCGGAAAATCGACTTCGGGCAACGGTGACACGGGAAGATGCATGAAGGCGATGGCGCCTGCGAGAGCGATGCCGACGGCGAGCAGAACCGTCGCCACCGGACGCGCGATGAATGGCGCCGAAATATTCATTCCGCGCCCTCCGCGGCGAGAGCGCCAGCCGGCGGCCGGCCGCGAAGGCGCGCCGCGAGGCGATCGAAATAAAGGTAGATCACCGGCGTCGTGAACAGCGTTAGAAGCTGGCTGAGCGTTAGGCCGCCGACGATCGCGATGCCGAGCGGCTGGCGCAGTTCGGAGCCGACGCCAGTTCCAAGCATAAGGGGCAGCGCGCCGAGAATGGCCGCCATGGTCGTCATCAGAATCGGGCGGAAGCGCAGAATCGAGGCCTGAAAGATCGCCTCTTCCGGCGGAAGTCCCTCATTGCGCTCGGCGTCGAGCGCGAAGTCGATCATCATGATCGCGTTTTTCTTGACGATGCCGATGAGCAAGATGATGCCGATGACCGCGACGACGTCGAGTTGGCCGCCGAAGGCGATCAACGCGAGCAGCGCGCCGACGCCAGCCGAGGGCAGCGTCGAGAGAATCGTGATCGGGTGGATGAAGCTCTCATACAGCACGCCAAGGACGATATACATCGTCACCACCGCGGCGATGATGAGGAAGAGTTCATTCGTCGTCGATGCGGAGAAGGCGGCGGCGGAGCCCTGCAGCGCGACGACGAAACTTTGCGGCAGGCCGATATCCGCGATCGCCTGGTCGATCGACGCGGTGGCTGCGCCCAGCGAATAGCCCGGCGCCACGTTGAAGGAGATGGAGGTCGCCGGCAGCTGGCCGAAATGGCTGATCAGCAGCGGACCCGGGCGCTGTTCAACATGGACGATCGCCGAAAGCGGCACCTGACCATGGTCGGCCGACGCCGACGACGGAAGGTAGAGCGTCGAAAGATCGGCGATGTCGCGCTGCAGCTTGGGATCGACTTCGAGGATGACCCGATATTGGTTCGATTGCGTATAGATGGTCGAGACGATGCGCTGTCCGAATGCGTCGTAGAGCGCATTGTCGATGCTGGCCAGCGTGACGCCAAATCGCGCGGCGGTCGCGCGGTCGACGATGAGATCCAGCGCCTGTCCCTGCGCCTGGGTATTGCTCGCGACGTCGGCGAGCGCCGGCATCTGCTGCAGACGCTCCAGAAGACGCGGCGTCCAGGCGGCGAATTCGGCCAGATTGGCGTTTTCCAAAATGAAGCTGTATTGCGCCCGCCCGACCGTCGAGTCGATGGTGAGATCCTGCACCGGCTGCAGGAAAAGCTGGGCGCCTGGAATGTCGGCGACCTCCGTCTTGATCCTGGCGATCACGGCGGTTGCGTTGAGGCCGCGCTCGGCCTGCGGCTTGAGCGTGATCAGGAAGCGCCCGCTGTTCAGGGTCACGTTGTCGCCATCGACGCCGATGAAGGAGCTGACGCTTTCGACCGCTGCGTCTTTCGAAATCACGTCGGCGAGCTTTTGTTGCAGGGTTGACATCGCCTCGAAGGAGATGCTTTGCGACGCCTGCGAGACGCCTTGAATCATGCCGGTGTCCTGCACCGGGAAGAAGCCCTTCGGTATGATGATGTAAAGGGCGATGGTGAGGCCGAGCGTGGCGATCGCGACGAACAGCGTCAGGGGTTGGTGGCGCAGCACCACCCGCAACATCCGGCCGTAGCTGGCGACGATGGCGTTGAAGGCGCGCTCCGCCCAGAGATCGAGGCGGCTGCGCTGCGCGGCGGCGCGATGGCGGATCAGCCGCGCGCAGAGCATAGGCACGAGCGTCAGGGAAACCACCGCAGAGATGATGATGGTGACGGCGAGCGTTATCGCGAACTCGTGGAACAGCCGCCCGATCACGTCGCCCATGAACAGCAGCGGGATCAGCACGGCGAGCAGGGAGACGGTCAGCGAAATGATGGTGAAGCCGATCTGCCGCGAGCCCTTCAACGCCGCCTCGAGCGGCGGATCGCCGTCCTCGACGAAGCGGCTGATGTTCTCGATCATGACGATGGCGTCGTCGACGACGAAGCCGGTCGAGATGGTCAGCGCCATCAGCGAGAGATTGTCGAGGCTGAAGCCCAGAAGATACATCGCGACGAGCGTGCCGACGAGCGAGAGCGGCACCGAAAGGCTTGGGATGATCGTCGCCGGCAGATTGCGAAGAAAGACGAAGATCACCAGCACGACGAGCGCGATGGCGAGGGCGAGTTCGAACTCGACGTCGGCGACGGAGGCCCGGATGGTTATCGTGCGATCGCTGATGACGGTGATGTCGACCGCCGCCGGCAGGCTGGCTTTCAGCGTCGGCAACAGCGTCTTGATGCCGTCCACGACCGCTATGACATTTGCGCCAGGCTGGCGGCGGATGTTCAGGATGATCGCGGGCTGGCCATTGGCCCAGGCGCGCAGCTTGGTGTTTTCGGGGCCGTTGACGACAGTGGCGACGTCGGAAAGGCGCACCGGGGCGCCATTGCGAAAGGCGATGACGATGTTCTTGTAATCGTCGATGCTGGTCAGCTGATCGTTGGCGCCGATCGTCGACGACAGGTGCGGCCCGTCGAAGCCGCCTTTCGGGCCGTTGACGTTGGAGTTGTTGATGGTGGTGCGCAAATCGTCGATGTTGAGCCCATAGGCTGCGAGCGCCTGCGGGTTGAAGCGGATGCGCATGGCGGGCCGCTCGCCGCCGGTGATCGCGACCTCGCCGACGCCAGAGAGCTGCGCGATTTTCTGTGCAAGGCGCGTCTGGCTTATGTCTTGGAGATCCGTCAAAGCGAGCGTCTTCGAGGTGACGGCGAGCGTCAAGATCGGGGCGTCGGCGGGATTGACCTTGGCGTAGATCGGCGGCGCCGGCAGATCGGAAGGCAGCAGACTGTTTGCGGCGTTGATCGCCGCCTGCACCTGCTGTTCGGCGACATCGATATTGAGGTTCAGGCTGAATTGCAGGGTGATGACCGAGGCGCCGGCGGAACTCGCCGAGGTCATCTGGTTCAGGCCCGGCATCTGGCCCAGCTGCCGCTCGAGCGGCGCCGTCACGGCGGAGGTCATCACCTCGGGACTGGCGCCCGGCAGAAAGGTGCGCACCTCGATTGTTGGATAGTCGACTTCGGGGAGTGCCGACAGCGGCAGAAAATTATAGGCGACGCCGCCGGCGAGCAAAATCGCCAGCATCAAAAGCGTCGTCGCGACCGGCCGCAGGATGAACAGCCTGGAGGGATTCATCGACGCGGCTCCGGGGCGCCGCGCCGGCCTGCGTCCGGCGTGGCCCGATCAAACGCCTTGCGGTCAAACATGGCGATCATTGCGGTGGGGCGGCGGGCGGGGTTCCGCTTTGCCCCGCAGGGTCGCGATGTCGTCCGCCGCCTTTGCCCGCACCGGCGGGTTTGGCGGAGTCGGGTCCGCTGACCGCGCCGCCGTCGCTCGCGGCGACGAAGATCTCGGCGCCGTCGCGCAAATGATCGACGCCATCGACGACGACGCGATCGCCCGGCGCAAGTCCCTCGGCGACGGCGACCATGCCGTCGCTTTGCGGCCCGAGCTTCACCTTGCGAACCGACACTTTATTGTCGGGACCGATCAGGTAGACATAGGTTCCAGGCGCGCCGCGCTGAATGGCGGTGAGTGGCGCGACGACGACGCCCTGCAATGATTTTATCAGGAGCCGGGCGTTGACGAACTGGTTGGGAAACAGGTTGTCATCCAGATTGTTGAATGTGGCGCGGACTTTCACTGTGCCGGTCGTCGTGTCGATCTGATTGTCGATGGTCGTGACTTTGCCGACTGCCAGTTGATTGATGTTGGCGCGATCAAAGATCGTGACTTCGAGTGGCGTTCCCGCCTTCAGCTGCGCCAGGATTTCCGGGATATCGTCCTCCGGCACGGTGAAGATCACCGAGATTGGATGCAACTGGGTGAGGACCGCGATTCCGGTATCGCTCGTCTGCACATAATTGCCGGGATCGACGAGGCGCAGGCCAACGCGGCCGTCGATCGGCGAGACGATCCGAGCATAGGCGAGGTTCAACTTCTGGTTATCGATCTGCGCCAGGTCGGTTTTGACGGAACCTTCATATTGTTTGACCAGAAAAGTCTGGTCTTCCGCGGTCTGGCGCGCGATGGAATTCTGCTTCAGTAGGGCGTCGTAGCGCGCCATATTATTCTTCGCCTGATCCAGCAATCCCTGATCGTGGATCAGCTGACCTTCATATTGGCTCTGCGCCAATTGATAGGGCCGGGGATCGATCTGCGCCAGAAAATCGCCTTTCTTGACGGTCTGCCCCTCCGTGAAGGCGACTTCGGTCAACTGGCCATTGACCTGCGTTTTCACGGTCACATTGGCGAGCGGCGTGACAGTGCCGAGCCCTGTCACGATAATTTTGATGTCGCCTGTCGCGATGGTCGCCGCGCCGACCGGCTGAGCCGTCCCGGATTCGGGCGGCCGGCCCGACGGCGGCGCCCGCTCCGCCGTCACGAAACGATAGGTTGCGAAGGCGATGAGAGCGGCGAGCGCGACAAGAATGGCCGTGCGCAGCGGCGATCGCGCCGGCCTCGTTTGAGCCGCGCCGGGATCGGGAGATGGGCGCTTTTCAACGCCGGGGCTACGCTCCTCCCGCAAATAGACGGGATTGCGGGGTTCGTCTGCTTCCGTGCGGGAGCGATCATCCATAGGTCTTGCATTCCAATGACCGGGTTCGCCCGCGCGTTGCGGAGGCGAATCCGGGAAGATCATCGCTCAGGTCGCGTTGCCGCCGGATTTCCGGCGCATGAGCTTTTTGCAATATTGATAAATACCAAAGATCGCGACTCCGATCGATGCTATTTTTCCCCGGAATCAAACACTTTCGTGAAGCAAAATAATGACTTTCGTCGAGCCAACTCTTTGTTGATATTCTGCTCGTCTCAGGTTTGGGCGGCGCCAGTTCTTCCATGTGCTTCCCGGGTCGCGCCGCGACAAAAGCTTTCTACAACCGGGGCGTCAGCGGATTGGCGCCCTCGAGCGCCGCGCTGCTCGGCAACTGACTCGTGTCCCAGCCGCCGCCGATGTCCTGGATGAGCGCGACCGCGGCGAGGAAGCGGTCCTGCCTGATCGTCAGCGCCGACTCCTGGTTGCTGAGGAGCTGCGCCTGCCCGACGACCACCGCGGTGAAGGCGACGGTGCCGGCGGCGTATTGATTGAGCAGAACATCGACCTCCTCCTGCGCCGCCCTGACGGCCTGGTCCTGAACCTTGGCCTGCTGCGACAGAATGCGCAGCGCCGCAAGCTGGTCCTCGACCCCCTGAAACGCGGATAGCACCGTCTGCCGGTAGCTGGCGACGCTTTGATCATAGGTCGCCCGCGCCGCATCGACCGTGGCGCTGGTCAGGCCGCCGTCGAAGATGGTTTGGGCCCCGGTGACACCGAGGCTCCAGACCTCATTGGCGAGCGAGGCGGCGAGCCCACCGCGCCCGGAGAAGCCGAAGAGGCCGGAGAGGCCGATGTTTGGATAATAAGCCGCGACGGCGACGCCGATCAGCGCGTTCTCCTGCTGCATCGCCCGCTCCGCCGCCGCGATGTCGGGACGCCGCTCGAGCAGGGTCGCGGGGAGGCTGACCGGAATCGACGGGAGCACGTATTTGAACGCGACGGGCGTGATCGTCAGTTCGGCCGGCGGTTCGCCGATCAACACGGCGATCGCATGTTCGTATTGCGCGCGGGCGACGCCGGTGTTGATCGCCTGCGCCTGCGTATTCAGGAGTTGCGCATCCGCGGTGGCGACGTCGGCCTTTGAGACAGTGCCCGCCGCATATTGGTGCTGCGTGATCGTGAGCGTTCGCTGGTACTCTTTTGCAGTTTGGTCGAGGAGGTCCTTCAGCGCATCGACCGCGCGCAGATTGAAATAGGCCGTGGCCAGCGTCGCTTGGGCCGATAGCGTCGCAACGGCGATGTCGGCCGCTGAAAGTTGCGCGCCGGAAACATCGCTCTCGATCGAGCGGCGAACCTTGCCCCAGATGTCTGGCGTCCATGCCGCATTGGCGGTCGCCTTGAACGTATCCCGCGTGCTCGCTGTGCCCGTCGAGGCCCCAGAGGACTTCGCTCCCGAATGCGCGTCATTGTTGGCGTAGTTCCCAGTGACGGTCGGAAACAGGCCTGACTGCGCCTCTTTGAGCAGCGCCTGCGCCGTCCGGTAGGCCGCCTCGGTCTGGGCGATCGTCTGGTTGGAAATGACGACGCGGCTTTCAAGCGAATCCAGTTTGGGATCCCTGAAAACGGTCCACCAGGCGCCGCGGTCGACGGCGTCCATCGGAGTCGCCTGCTTCCAGCCCTTAAGCTCCTTGTATTTGACGGGTTCGGGAGCCGGCGGTCTCATATAGTCTGGGCCAACCGTGCAAGCCGAGAGCGCCACGGCGAATCCCAGGCCAAGAAGCGGCGCTGGAAAGGAATGGCTGGTTTTCAATCGGCGCTCGCTCATGGGTCAGAAATAACGCATCCGCTCAGCCGGCGCCGAGCTGTCGCCGATTATCGCGATCCGTACGCAAGGCTCCGATGCGCCCCCGCGAGCGCTAACAGGCGGCAAAGTTCGATGGAAGCCAAACGCCCCATCTCGTTAGCAATTGACAATGGCGCGAACAAGGCTTCCGCGGAACGCAAAAGCGTGATCGTAACCGCATGTGCGGGTCACGGCGTCCGCCTGTTGGAAGGCGTGACGAAGCAGGCGGGGCGATGCCGGCCGCCCGTCAGTTCCACACCGTGCTTTTGAAATGAGATTCTGCGGATTTATACGTCGTTTGCGCCGACGCCCGCTGCATCGTCTTCGACCCGTCGCGGCAGGCTGCCATATTTGGCGAGATAGCGCGCGGCGCGCTCGGCCGCCACGGGATCCGCGAAGCTCTGGCCCTCCATCGCTTCAAAGGGACGTGAAGCTGCGAAGAAATTGAAGCAGAGATCGCGGCCATCGCGGGCGACGATGCCGGCGGTGCGGCCACTGACCTGAATGACATATGCGTCAGGCATGAGGTTTCCTCTGCGCCCTCTGGAAGCGAGGGCATGGCATCAATATATAAAATATATAGACTTTATTAAGAATGTCTCTCTTATTCTGACGGGCTGACGCAAAAGACATTCCGTTTTCGGCGGGCCAGGCAATCCATTTTTAGCGGGCGGCATGCGCGCCCGTTGAACGCGATGGTCCCGAAGCGCCGGTCAGCTTCAAGACGCCGAGCCCTACGGGTCTCATATGCCCGCTCTTTGATACCCTAGGTGAATGTGCGCGAAGCTTGTGGCGCTTCTTTGAAGAAGGCCGCACGAATTTGACGGGCCCGGATGAGCGCGCTCAATGTTCGGCTTGGAGGCCGATCTCGCCAATGGTCGGGGCCTATGCGTGAGTGGCCGCCGGAAGCATCGCATCCGCCCCTGGCGTTCGCAGGGACGGTCAGCGGAACAAGCTGGCTCAGTCGAAAAGGCTGGAGACGCTTTCCTCTTTGGCGATGCGCGCAATGGCTTCGCCGATCAGCGGAGCGATCGAAACGACGCGAATATTCTTCGAGACGCGAATGGCTTCCGTCGACTGGATCGTGTCGGTCAGAACCAGTTCTTTGAGATTGGAGGCGGCGATTCGCGCCGCAGCGCCGCCCGAGAGCACGCCATGGGTGATATAGGCGTAGACCTCGCGGGCGCCCTTGGCGAGCAGCGCCTCCGCCGCATTGCACAAGGTGCCGCCGGAATCGACGATATCATCGATCAATATGCAGATTTTTCCGTCGACTTCGCCGATGATGTTCATCACTTCCGATTCGCCTGCGCGCTCGCGGCGCTTGTCGACGATGGCGAGCGGCGCATCGATGCGTTTGGCCAGCGCGCGAGCCCGAATGACGCCGCCGACGTCGGGCGACACCACCATGACGTTATCGAGCTCCAGCCGGGACTGGATGTCGCGGACGAGGACGGGAGCTGCGAAGAGATTATCCGTCGGAATATCGAAGAAGCCCTGAATCTGGCCAGCGTGGAGGTCGACGGTGAGCACGCGGTCGGCGCCCGCCCTCGTGATCAGATTGGCGACGAGCTTCGCTGAAATCGGCGTGCGAGGACCGGGCTTGCGATCCTGTCTGGCATATCCGAAATAAGGGATGACCGCGGTGATCCGCCGCGCCGACGCGCGCCGAAGCGCGTCGGTCATGATCAGCACTTCCATCAGATGATCATTCGTCGGATAGGAGGTGGATTGGACGATGAAGGTGTCCTGTCCGCGAACATTCTCCTGGATCTCGACGAAAATTTCCATGTCGGCGAAGCGGCGGACCTGACATTTGGTGAGCGGCAGGCCGAGATAGGCCGCAATGGCCTCGGTGAGAGGCCGATTGGAGTTGCCCGCCAATATCTTCATTTTCGTCAAAGTCCCGCTCGCCGCCGCCGATCGGCACAGTCTTAAACCGGACAGCCTTGACGTAGCAATCAATTCCGCCGCGAAATCGCCGCTGCGCCGCGCATGTCAAAACGCGACGCGGCTTCCAGTCCGCCTCGCTTTCTGAGCTTGCGCGGCGAAACGACGCTAGCGCGGCAAGCTATTTCACCCGGCTCCAGGTCTCCGATCCGCACACGCCGCCATTGGCGCCGCAGCCCTTGATCTGGAGCGAGGCGGCGCTCTCCTCGGTCACGGTTGCGTTATAGAGCAATCCGTCCTCGGCGTTATAGGTTGTGCCGGTCCAGACCTTGGCGCCCCTTGGCTGCAGGTTGATCAGAACTTCGATGCCGAGCACCGAACGCCCGCGCTTGGCTGGATCGGGATTGCGCACGTCTTTTCCGGGCGCGCCGCGCACCGTCGCGACATAGCCGCAAAGTCCGCTCCCGCATTGTTTGATGCGCACCGTCGCGCCGTCGGCGGTCCGCCATTCGCCGACCGGATCGGCGCTGGCTCCGCCAATGAAAAGCGCGATAAACGCTAACGCCGTCAAGATGATGCGCTTCATAGTTCCTCCAGTTTGATGTGTGGCTAAGTCTCTAGTCAACAAGCTTTGGATTAACAAGTCCGGGACGGCGGGCGCTCGATTGAAATCGCGCGCGGCGCGGCGATGATAGCGCCGGAACGTTTGATGTCGAGAGTCCTATGCGCCGCAGCGGTCGCGGCGAAGCCATGTCATAGCTAATGAAGCGCCGCGACGCTGAGGCCGCTCACGACGGCCGATCGCCGCGCCATCGCTCCGGACATTGTCGTTCCGGGCGCGGCTTCCTGTTCGGATGGGGCGGCGCGGGCGGCCATTTGACGGGCAGAGGCTCGGATCGCCGGCTCTGCGCCGGAGGCGGCTCCGCTTCCCGCTCCCGCAACGGCGAGCGCCTCTGGCGTCGTGGTCAGGAAGGCGGCGAGATCGTCGGCGCTTCGCGCGGCCAGGGAGTTTATCGCAGCCGCGTTGAAACCCGACCAGGGGTCGGCGCCATCGCTTTTGACCAAGATGTCGTCTTCCAGTCTCTGCGCGCGTTTTTTGCTGGCGTCGAAGACGTCATAGACCGCCGCGACGGTTGTTCCGGTCGCGGTGGGGTAGGTCGACACATAGCCGCGGATGAGATAGGCCGCTTTTGCGGGATCGGCCAGCGCGATGTTCCGTTCGCCGGCCTGCGCGGCGAAAGCGTCTTTCATTTGATTTTCCAGCGGCCCCGGAACGCCGCTGAGACTGGCGAGGGCAACGCGGACGCCGTTGGGGCTGACGCCGGTCGCGCGCGCAGCCAATCGGGCGTGAGGCTCGGGCGTTTCGGCGCCCGACAAGGCGCCCGTTTCGACGCAGCCGCCAAGGGCGCCTGCGCAAAGCATCCCGAATGCGGCGAAGGCCATTTGCGGACAGGATGCGCGGCGGCGCGCGGAAACGGATTGGTCCATTTTGTCTCGCCTCCAATCGCCGCGCGGCTTTCGCGCCGAACGACCGCCTCAGCGGTTCTTCGGAAAGGTGGCCCGTGCGCCTTCACCCGGAGTTAACAAAGTGATCATCTGTTTGGCGTAAATACGGCGCAGACCCACCCGAATGAAACTAAATCTTAACCAACAGGCAAAGGATTCCGTCGCCGGCGCGAGCCGGAGTTGGCTGCTCTTGGAGCCAACGGGAGAGGCGACGGGATCGATTTCGGTTCCCCCGAGGCCACGCGCCGAAATGCGCCGCCAGCGTGGAACGCGATCGGGATCTGATAGGCGGGAGTCTTCGCCGCGGAGGGTTAAGGGCGCGGTTCGGCGTTCGCGGCGAAGCTACGCAAGCGCAGGGTTGAGTCGCGTCGACCGCGCTGCAACAATAAATTTGCACTTGCAATAAATGATGCGGTGCGGTAGATAAACACTGTCGCGTCGAAATTCTAAAGTTGGATTGTATTTCAACAAATTCCATGCCGCCCAGTTACGATTTCGTGGTTGTTTGGGCTATCTTGGATGCAGCGATCGGGACGGAGCAGGGCTCTGCGGAGAATCCCAGATCGTGTTGGGGCTCTCGTAAAAGGAGAGAAGGTTTCGGGACGCCGTTGCGATAAAATAGCCGATTTGAAGACTGGCCATTATCAGGGCGGTTTCCACGAGGGAATACGTCAGCGACTCGTAGCCGAGGGTCGACCCTGCGAACGCCAGCACAAAGGCGAAGCAGCACGCCGGAATGAGTACAAACACTTTGAAAAAACGCCCGAGGACCAGCCCAAAAAGGGCTGTTCCGACTAACAGCATGGCCATCTCGATGCCTCCCAGATTTTTCTTGTTTTGTTGTCTCTTTCTTGCCTGAAACGTTTTCCGTTCAGTGCGTCTACGCCCTTTAAAATCAACGAGTTATCTGCCAGCGCAATCGTCGAGAGACTGAATCGCCTGCGTCAAGCCCGCCAAATCCACAACGCCGCTCATCTCCGCGCCGCCTTCGGAAATTCCGATCCTCAACTCCCGGGCGCCTCTCCAAGGGCCGCTTATCAGACTCAGACCGTCCGCGGGGATGCGTAAGCCCGCGCCTGTCGGTAGAGGCTTTCCTTCAAAATAAAGCTCTTGATCGTCAGCGCGCAAGGTAATTTTCGGTCGGGCCTGTGGAGAAAAAGGCTCCACCACGACAATGACGGGCTCGATGCCCTGCTTGGTGCATCGCAGCATTAAGCCCGCCAGGCGCGGATCAGACTTTAAAACATCTGCGACGCGCAGAATTGCCGTTGTTTCCGTGACGCCATCGGCGGCTTTTGTGTGCACAATGCGCCAGGCGTCAAATGGAGATGCTAAATATTGCGCAGCGCTACGCCGTGAGTTCTTGTCCGGTGCGCTGAAATTCTGCTGATCTTGACCAGCTTTGCTTTGAATCAAGCAAAACATAGGGACAAGCGCCCCTGCAACCGCAGCCAGCGCCCGACTGCCACGTCGCTGTGGACGCGCAGTTAATGCTTCTCTTCCGGCGGTCGATTTTCCGGTCACTGTATCATTGTGGCCACTGGGTCTGGCCGCTTGAGCCGGCGTGACGTCACGCCGGCTCGCCCGCATGCTCACAATCCGTCGAAGAGGGCGGTCGAGAGGTAGCGCTCCGCGAAGGAGGGGATGATGATGACGATATTCTTGCCTTCGCTCTCGGGCCGCGATGCGATTTCAATGGCCGCGGCCACGGCGGCTCCTGATGAAATGCCGACCGGAAGCCCCTCGATGCGGGCGAGAAGCCGCGCCGTGTCGAAAGCGGTCTGATTTCCGACCGTCACCACTTCGTCGATGATGGAGCGATCGAGGATCGACGGGACAAAGCCGGCGCCTATGCCCTGAATCTTGTGCGGGCCGGGCGCGCCGCCGGACAAGACCGGCGAATCCTCGGGCTCGACCGCGACGATTTTCAGCGTGGGCCGCCGTGGCTTCAGGGTCTGGCCGACGCCAGTGATCGTGCCGCCCGTGCCGACGCCGGCGACGAACACATCGACGAGTCCGTTCGTGTCGTTCCAGATTTCCTCCGCCGTCGTCAGCTTGTGAATCTCGACATTGGCGGGATTGTCGAACTGCCGTGGGATCACAGAGTCGGGCGTCGCTTCGGAAAGCTCCTGCGCCTTGGCGATGGCGCCTTTCATGCCCTGCGCCGCGGGCGTGAGGACAAGCTCGGCGCCAAGCAGCGCCAGCATCTTGCGGCGCTCGATCGACATCGATTCCGGCATGACGAGGATGAGGCGGTAGCCGCGGGCCGCGGCAACGAAGGCGAGCGCGATGCCGGTGTTGCCCGAGGTCGGCTCGATCAGGGTCGTCTTGCCGGGCGTGATCTTGCCTTCGGCTTCGAGCGTCGAAATCATATGCTCGCCGATGCGATCCTTGACGCTGGCCAGCGGATTGAAGAACTCGAGCTTGGCGAGCAGATTGGCCTTGAGGCCTCTGGCCTTCTCGATCTTGCGCAGGCGAACCAGCGGCGTATTGCCGATCGTGTCGGTCACCGAGTCGTAAATGCGGCCGCGTCCCGGGGTTTGGTCCGGAGCCGAGGCCTTAGTCTGCCGTGTTGCTGTTTGCGGCATAAAATTGCTCCATCATTCGATCTGAGGGCCCTCGGGAAGGCGTAATCTTTTTAGAGGCGCGCCAAGCGAAGCGCAAGATCAGCCGTCATCGAGAATTAACGCTGCGGCGGGAGACGAGAATGGCGGTCCTCGCCGCCAGATCTCTCGCCGATGAGGTCAATGCTTGTCAGCCGGCCGCCGGCGCCCGCGCGGTTCGCCGAGGCCGGAAAGGCGACGCCTGACGGCTTCAGCCTTGCGGCTGCGGAACGATTCGCAAATACGGGCGCAGCGCGGTCCAGCCTTTCGGGTATTTCTTCTTCGCGTCCTCGTCCGAGATCGAGGGAACGATGATCACGTCTTCGCCGGATTTCCAGTTGACCGGCGTCGCCACCTGATGCTTCGACGTCAGTTGCAAAGAATCGATCACGCGCAGCACTTCGTCGAAGTTGCGTCCGGTGCTCGCCGGATAGGTGAGGCTCAGTTTGATCTTCTTGTCCGGACCGATGATGAAGACCGAGCGGACCGTCAGCGTGTCGCTCGCGTTCGGATGGATCATGCCATAGAGGCCGGCGACCTTGCGGTCCGTGTCGGCGATCAGGGGAAAGTTCAGGGCGTGGCCCTGCGTTTCCTTGATGTCATCATCCCATTTCGCGTGGCTCGCCAGCTCATCGACGCTGAGGCCGATCACCTTCACGTTGCGTTTGTCGAATTCCGGCTTCAGTTTGGCCGTGTAACCGAGTTCCGTGGTGCAGACGGGCGTGAAATTCTTCGGGTGCGAAAACAGGACGACCCAGGAATCGCCGGCCCATTCATGGAATTTGATGCGGCCTTCGGTGGTGTCGGCTTCGAAGTCCGGCGCGATATCGCCAAGTTGCAGGGCCATTTCCCATATCTCCCATTGGTTGCGCAATCGCCCGATCGCGGCGCTCTTGCGCAGCGCAATCGAGCGTGCCTGAAGCGGCAAACTATAAAGTCCAGAGTTTCTGTCAACTATCAAAAAGCCGAAGCGGGGCCACTGGCTTTTTTGAGCGTCGACGCCGCCTTTTCAGGCCGCGCGGGCGAGGCCTGTCGCGGCGGCGAGCGCCTGGTCGAGATCGGCGATAATGTCGTCGATATGCTCGATGCCGACCGAAAGGCGCACATAGCCGGGCGTCACCCCCGTCGCCAGCTGGTCTTCGCCCGAAAGCTGCGAATGGGTGGTCGTCGCGGGATGGATCGCGAGGCTGCGCGAGTCGCCGATATTGGCGACATGATAGAATAGCTGAAGCGCGTCGATGAATTTGCGCCCGGCGTCGGCGTCGTCGAGTTCGAAGCCGACGAGGCCGCCATAGCCGCCGGCGAGATAGCGATCCGCCCGCTGGCGCTCGACGCCTGTCTGCAGTGAGGGATAAATGACCTTGCGCACGCCATTGTGGCGCAGGAGATGGCTGGCGACCGCCTCGGCGTTGCGGACATGGCGCTCGATGCGCAACGCCAATGACTCAATCCCCTGCAAAATCAGGAAGGCGTTGAATGGCGAGAGCGCGGCGCCGATGTCGCGCAGAATCGTCGTGCGCGCCTTGATGATATAGGCGATCGGCCCAAGGGGCTTCACAGCTTCGGTCCAGACCGCGCCATGGTAGCTCGGGTCGGGCGTATTCAGGGCCGGCTGGCGCTCCTTGTGCGCCTCCCAGTCGAAATTGCCGCCATCGACGATCAGGCCGCCGATCGAATTGCCGTGGCCGCCGAGATATTTGGTAGCCGAATAGACGACGATCGCCGCGCCATGCTCCAGCGGGCGGGATAGAATGGGCGAAGCCGTATTGTCGACGATGAGCGGAATGCCGAGCGGGCGCCCGATGGCGGCGACTTCGGCGATTGGCAGAACTGTGAGCTTCGGATTTGGCAGCGTCTCGGCGTAATAGGCTCGCGTGCGCGCATCGGTGGCGCGCCGGAACGCTTCCGGGTCGTTCGGATCGACGAATCGCACTTCGACGCCCTGGTCCTTCAGCGTATTGGCGAAGAGGTTCCACGTGCCGCCATAAAGATCTGTGCCGCTGACGATATTGTCGCCCGCGCGGGCGAGGTTTTGCACGGCGAAGGCCGAGGCCGCCTGACCCGACGCCAGCGCCAGAGCGGCGACGCCGCCTTCCAGCGCCGCGACGCGCTTCTCGAGCACGTCCGTGGTCGGATTGCCGATCCGCGTATAGATGTTGCCGAGCTCCCGCAGGGCGAAGAGGTCAGCGGCGTGCTGCGTGTCAGCGAACTGGTAGGAGGTGGTCTGATAGATCGGCACGGCGACGGCGCCGGTCGCGGGATCCGCGCGCCAGCCGGCGTGCAGGCCAATGGTCTCTGGATGCCTGGAATTGGTCGTCATCAAAACCTCCCGAATCGGTGCAACATGAGCGGCGACGGAATGCCGCCCGACTAGATGGAACAGGCGAAGGAATCACAGGCGAGCCAGGCCGGAGTCCGGTTCGCGCTGTCGGCGGGCTCAGAGTCGGCGGCGGGGCCGACCGGACGCGCCGGAACGCCCGCGACCGTGGCGTTGGGCGCCACCGGATGCAGGACAAGCGATCCCGCGGCGATGCGCGCGCCGGAACCGATCTCGATATTTCCCAGAATCCTGGCGCCGGCGCCGATCATCGCGCCACGCCTGATTTTTGGGTGGCGATCCGCGCCCTTCCTGCCGGCGCCGCCGAGCGTTACGTTTTGCAGAATGGACACGTCGTCATCGATGACCGCCGTCGAACCAACGACAAAGCCGGTCGCGCGCTTGAGGAAAATGCCCGCGCCGAGGCGCGCCGCCGGATCGATGTCCGTCTGAAACAGATCGGATGAGCGGCTCCGCAGGTAGCGCGCGAAGTCCCGCCGCCCGCCGCGCCACAGCCAATGCGCCAGCCGATGCGTCTGAAGGGTGTGGAAGCCGTTGAAATAGAGAAAAGCCTGGAGCAGGCGCCCGCAGGCGACGTTGCATTCCAAAGCGGCGAGCAGGTCGCGCCGGAAGGCGGCTGCGATGGCCGGATCGTCGGCGATCGCCTGCGCGAAGGCGTCGCTGATCGGAGCGGCCGGAACCGATTCATTGCCGAGCCGGGCGGCGACGCGATGAATCACGGCGTCTTCGAAGGTCGAGCGGTTGAGGATCGAATTGACGAGCAGAGGCGCGAGAGCGCGTTCCGAGCCGACGGCTTTCTCCGCTTCAAGGCGCAGTCGGGCCCAAAGCACGACTGACGATCCGGACTCCGCCGCAACTGCCTGCGACGGCTCCGGTTTGGGCGCCAGCGTCATTCGCCCGGTGATCCGTCGGTTCATCTGCCTCTCGTCCGGCCTTCGACGCGCCTCGGGGCGCCTCATTCGAATGGCTTGGGTTCCAGCGCGGCGGCATTCTCGCCACGGCGCTCGTTCGAGCCGGCTTAATAGTTATCTTAGTCCATAAAAATTGTGAAGAAATTTTTTTCCATCAAGGCCGCCGGCCGTCCGCTGCGCCATCGACGCAAGCGCGCTCCCCGCGAAAATGCGAGCGGAACAAATGGAGCGATGCGAAGGCAGCCAAAAATGAAGACGGCTACTTCTTTTTTCCGGTGGTGCCGGCCTTCAAGAGCCCCGGCGCAGCCGCGACCTCTTTCGGCTTTTCCTTCTTGGGCTTTTTGGCTTCGCGATTGCTGCGAACTTGACCTTTCGCCATCGCTATTCTCCTTTTGGCCCGAGCATCCTCGCGCGACCGGCCGCGCGGCTCCGGACGCCAATTTAATGCGCCCGCCATCGGCGCTTGTCTAGTGCCGCAACGCACCGCGCCACGCGTTGTTTCATGTGAGGAGAATGTTAACGGGACGGGGGCAGCATCTCGAAACCTGCGGCCGGGGAGGGACCTCGTTTTGGCGCCGGCTCGCCTGCAACCCAATGCTGTGGCCACGCTTCTCGAAATTGTGACGGTCACGTCGGCCCATTTCTGTGTAGCGTCGCCCCTTCGCACTTGCGAGATGCTGAAAAACCAGCCATATACCATCCAGTGGGATGGAGATGTGGATGAACGCCGAGATTCACCGCTTGCGCGACCGAGCGTGCGAGAGCGAAAAAATCACCATAAATCTCGGCTATGTCGATCTCGGCCACATCGACCTTTTGGTGCGCGAAGGCTTTTACTCCAATCGCACCGACATGATCAGGACAGCGATCCGCAATCAGCTTGGACGCCATGCGGAGGCTGTGCAGCAAACCATCGTGCGGCAGACCCTCGAAATCGGGCTGCGGCACTTTAGCCGGGCGGACCTCGAGAAGGTCCAGGCGGCGGGAGAAAAACTGAGCATAAGAGTCATCGGTCTCGCCATCATTGCTGATGACGTACCCTGCGACCTCGCCTGCGCGACGATCGAGGCGATCACCGTCCTCGGGACTCTTCAAGCGAGTAAATCGGTCAAGACGGCGCTTGCTGATCGCATTCGCTGACCACTTTTTCGTCTTCATTTCTTTAAGGCGAAGCAGCTCAAAATGGTCTTGGCCGGACTTCAAAAAAGGATCGAAAAAATGAAAACCATTTTTGGCGGCGCCATGCGCAAGGCCGTGGCGCTGACATCGCGTCAAAACCTCGCCGAAGCGACCAGGGTTATTCAGCACGCTCTCTCCGGCGGCGCCCGCGAGGCTCGCGCCGAAGCGACCCCCGCGAATGCGCCGCCAAAGTTGAAGCTCCAGGTGCTGAAGCCAGAGGTGCTGAAGCCAGAGGCGCCGAAGCCAGAGGTGCTGGAACCAGAAGCGCCGAAGCCCCAGGCGCCAAAGCCAGAAGCGTCGAAGCCGGCGGCGCCGTGGAGCGGTCTGGCGCCGTCCTCGGCTCTGACGCAGCCGAAGCCGATGGCCCATTCCGCTGCTTTTTTGGAAGTCGTGCAGGGCGCCGTCAAGGAAGGCGTCCGCAAGGCCCCGCCCCTTGGCGAGGTGCTGCAACTGCTGCAGAAGGGATTGGCGCCGGTCCACACGCCCGGCTTCGCCCCGATTATTCGCCCCGCGCCGGAAGTCGCGACGCCGCCCGGCGCGCAGTTTCTGTCGATGACCCATGCCGGCGCCGCCGGTTCGCGCGACTATATGCTCTATGTGCCAAGCGATGCGAACAGCCGCGCGAAGGCGTGCGGGTTGCCGTTGATCGTGATGCTGCACGGCTGCTCGCAAAATCCGCAAGATTTCGCCCTCGGCACCGGCATGAACGAGCTTGCAGAGAAACGCGGCTGTCTCGTCGTCTATCCGAAGCAGCCGACGAGCGCGAATAATATGGCTTGCTGGAACTGGTTCAGCCCGAAGGATCAGGCGCGCGATTCGGGCGAGGCCGGCATCATCGCCGGAATCGTCCGCGAGATCATTTCGCGGTACGCCGTAGACCCGAATCGCGTCTTCGTCGCCGGTCTTTCGGCCGGCGGAGCGATGGCGGCGAATCTCGCGGCGAGCTATCCCGATCTTTTCGCCGCGGCCGGAATTCACTCAGGGCTGCCTTACGGAGCGGCGAGTGACGTTGGATCGGCGTTCGCCGCCATGCGCAAGGGCGCCAGCAAGGACTCGCTCCTCGCCGTCGACGCCAGCGTGCGGACGATCGTCTTTCACGGCGACGCGGACCGGACCGTGCATCCCCTCAATGCCGAATTGATCGTCGCCGCCGCCCGCGCGAGCCTGCCCGCCGCGACGGAAGAGATCACGGAGGGCCGCACGGCCGGCGGCGTCGCCTACAAGCGCACGGTCATCGCCGGCAAGCGCGGCGCGCCGCATGTCGAACATTGGAGCCTTGAAGGCGTTGGCCACGCCTGGTCCGGTGGCGATCCCGAAGGATCCTACACCAATCCGCACGGTCCCGACGCCTCGCGTGAAATGATGCGGTTCTTCCTCGACTGATCGGACGCGGCAGGGCTAAAACGCGGACGCAGCTTCAAGAAAGCTGCGTCCAGCTTTGGTAGCTCTACTGCTCCTTTTGCGGAACCAGGGCTTCGAGAGCTTCGTCGAGGCCATGACGCGGCACCTTCAGGGACAGATCCTCGCCGGCGGCGTTCTTGATCGTCAGGCGGCCTTCCGCCTTCAAATTGCGGAAAGCCTGCAACTGCTCCGCCGTCAGAACGGCGTCGGCGAGGCAGGCGCTGTTGAGGCATGACCTGAAACCCAGGATCACGCCGCTTTTCTCAGCGTCGGCGGCGACCTCGACGCCGGGCTCGATCTTCAGATTGGCCTGCACGATGGCGACGAGGCGCACCGTCTGGCTCTTCGGATCGCGCACGAAAGCGAGTTTCGCGACAGGCGGCAACTGGGCCTCCGGCTGAAGCGTCGCATCGACTTCGCAGGTTTCCTCGGTCGCGCCAGGCAGCGTTGCGCAAACGAACACCCAATAGTCGAAGACCTTCCTTTTGGACGCTGGCGCGGCGGGGACGGCCTGCGCCGCCGGGGCGCTGGGGTCGGCTTGCGGCGCGGGCGTCTGGGCTAGTCCGGCGGTCGACCAAATGAGCGAGAAAAGGAGAGAAGCTGTCAGGCTGCGGCGCATTGCTTTTTTATCCGGAAAGAATTTGCAGGATTGCTTGGACGAGACAGGAACGCCCCGGACTGGAACGAGCCGCGAGCGCGAGAGACGCCTTAAAGCATGATCCGTCTCTGGAAGTCTGCATTTTTTTTGCGAGCGGCAATTGGCGAAGTTTCAGTCGTCTTTCGGTCGCCGGCCAAAGTCGGGCGCGGCGGTTTCCTGCCCCTGATCGATGATGCTGCGCCGGATCGCCCGCGTGCGCGTGAAGAGCTTCTCCAGCCCTTCTCCATCCTCACGCCGGATCATGCGCTGCAGGGCGGTGAGATCCTCGCTGAACCGACCGAGCATTTCGAGGACGGCGTCCTTGTTGTTGAGGAAAATGTCGCGCCACATGATCGGATCGGAGGCAGCGATGCGCGTGAAGTCGCGAAAGCCGCCGGCGGAGAATTTGATGACTTCCGATTGCGTCACTTCCTCGAGATCGGCTGCGGTGCCGACGATATTATAGGCGATGAGATGCGGCACATGGCTCGTGATGGCGAGCACGAGATCATGATGGCCGGGAGCCATGGCCTCGACATGGGCGCCGGTATTTTTCCAGAACGCGGTCAGCAGCGCCACGGCTTTCGGATCGGCGCCTTCCGGCGGCGTCAGAATCGTCCAGCGGTTGAGGAAGAGCGATGCGAAGCCGGCGTCCGGCCCCGATTGCTCCGTGCCCGCGACGGGATGCGCCGGGATGAAATGAACGGAAGCCGGCAGATGCGGCGCGACGGCCGAGAGGATCGAGCTTTTGACCGATCCGACATCCGAGACGATCGCGCCGGCCTTGAGACGCGGTCCGATCTCCCGCGCGATTTCGCCCATCGCGCCGACCGGCGCGCAGAGAATGACGAGATCGGCGTTCTCGACCGCGCCCGCCGCCGAATCGGCGACATGGTCCGCGATGGCGAGTTCCCGCAGCCGCCCGCGCACCGTATCGGATGAATCGTGAAGGGCGATCTCGCGGGCCAATCCCTTGCGGCGAATGACCCGCGCCAGCGACGAGCCGATGAGGCCGACGCCAATGATCGCCGCGCGTTCGAACAAAGGCGCGGCGATCGGAGCCCCAAGCTGATCAGGCACGATCGTCAGCCATCCGCTTTGCGGGAGGCGATGAAATCGCGCAGCGCCGCGACGACGAGCCTGTTGGCGTCTTCGGCGCCGACGGTGAGGCGCAGGCATTCCGGCAGGCCATAGACGCCGACCGCGCGCAGAATGAGGCCGCGCCCGGTCAGGAAGGCATCGGCCGCCGCGGCCACGGCCGGGTCGGCGAAATGCAGCAGCAGGAAATTGCCGGCGCTCGGCGTCGTCCTGATTCCGAGCGTGGCGATTTCGCCGGTCAGCCAGTCGCGCCACGCATCATTATGAGCGATGGAGCGCTCGACATGCGCGGCGTCCTCAATCGCGGCGATGCCCGCCGCGATGGCCGGACCATTGGTGTTGAATGGCGGCCGGATGCGGTTCAGCGCGTCGCACACCGCGGCCGGGGCGTAGCACCAGCCAAGCCTCAGCGCGGCGAGGCCGTAGATCTTCGAGAAGGTGCGGGTCATCACGACATTTTCCCGCGCCGAGACGAGCGCCTCGCCAGCGGCGTAATCGGCCTGCGTCGCATATTCGGCATAGGCGGCGTCGATGACGAGAAGCACGTCGCGCGGCAGGCTGTCGGCCAGCCGCTCGACTTCGGCGACGGGCAGATAGGTGCCGGTCGGATTGTTCGGATTGGCGAAGAACACCACTTTCGTGTGCGGGCCGACCTTGGCCAGAATGGCGTCGACATCGGCGGTGATGTTGGACTCCGGCGCAACGACCGGCGTCCCGCCCGCGGCGAGGATGGCGATTTTATAGACGAGAAAGCCGTGCTCGGTGAAAACGCCCTCGTCGCCCGCGCCGATATAGGCCGAGGCGAGAAGGTGAATGATTTCATCGGAGCCCGCGCCGCAGACGATGCGGGCCGGATCGAGGCCGAATTTCTTGCCGATCGCGGCGCGCAAGGCGCTGGCCGTGCCTTCGGGATAGGCGGAAAGATGACCGGCGGCGGCGGCGAACGCCTCGATCGCGCGCGGCGAGGGGCCAAGCGGCGTCTCGTTCGAGGACAGCTTGTGGATCTTGGCGACGCCCGGCGCCGAGCTTTTGCCCGGAACATAGGGGTCGATGCTGAAAACGCCGGCGAGCGCGCGGGGCGGCGTCGCGCCGTCTGTCTTGGTCATGAAAGCGAACTCCGAAACAAATTCCAAAGCAAACTCATTGCGCCGCCTCGACGGAGGCTGCCGACGAGGGCGATTGGCCCCGCTGCGCGTCCGAGGCCTCGAAACGCGCCGCATGGCCGCCGATTTCCGCGAGCCGGGGCGCGATGGCGCCGGCCGCCTCAAGCGCTTCGCGCAATTGCTCCGGCGCGAGCGCGCCGTCAACTGCGATGAGGAGCGAAGGCTCGGCGCCGTCCTGGGCGGCGCCGATGATGTCGGCGTCGAGGCCCGCGAGATGCGAAGGCGCGCTCTCCTTCCAGCCGTCAAAGCGGACGGCGTACAGGCAGACGTCGCGCACGGCGGCCTCGGCGAGCGGCTGCGCGACGACGAAGAGCGGCATCCCGGCCGGATGATCCGGCCGCTCGACGAAAGGCAGCCGCGCGATGATTTTGGGCGCCGCGGGTTCTTCGAGCCGCCGCCACCAGGGGCCGGCATCGGCTTCAACCCGGACGAGGCCGAGGTCTCCTGTCGAGCCCGCCACGGCTTCGATCACGCTGGCGGCGCCGTCGTGTGGGACATAGGGCACGGTGAAGCCGAAATGGAAGCGGCAGCAATCGCGCATGGCGCCGTCGCCGCCCGAAATATCGGCGTGGACGCTATAGGGCGACTGCGCATAAGTGAAGGTCGAGATGATGATGCGCCAGATGCTCTCGACCGTATCGAGCGGCAGCAGGCCCCGATGGCGGGCGACGAGGCCGCGCATCATGTCCGCCTCGCGCCCCGGCCGGAAGGCCGAGCCGCCGCCCTGCCGCTGCTTGGCTTCGATCAGGCGGTGAATGATCTCGCCGCGCTTGATCAGCAGCTGGTGCAGCTCGGAATCGATGCAATCGATCTCGACTCGAAGGTCAGCCAGTGTCTCCAGACGGGCGGGGTGGGTCATGGTCCAGCTCAATGGGCGAAGCGCTTTGTCTTAGCGCATTTTTCGCAGGATGTTCAAACGGGCGGCGAATAACGCGCTCGGCGCCGCCTCAGCCTGCCCCAACCTCAAGCGGCGCCTTGAACCCCAGCTCCCACACGGTCCAGACGATCGCCGCGACGAGCAGCGCGTCGATCCCGGCGACATACCAATAGGACAGATATTCGCCGACGCGCGGCTGCAGCCAATGCGCCGCGCCGGAAAACAGCGCCGCCAGCGGGACAAGCCCGGCGAGGCCTGTGGGGAGGCTGCGGGCGCGCAGGCGCTTGGCGCAGAGATTGTAAAGGCTGATGCCGATGAACAGCACAGCGAAGGCGTAGAACAGCAGATAGACGAAAGTCAGGAACGTCGCCCAGTCGAACAGGGACGAATCGGGCGCAAGCTCGCGATGGGCGTTCGGCTCCAGCGCCAGCCAGATCGCGCTCAGGACCGCGAAAATGACGGCGAGCAGCCCGGCGCCCTCGCGCCAGGTCCGCGCATCGATCAGCCCCTCATCCGTGCGGAAGCCGAAGCGGGCGAGGTAAGCCGAGGCCATCAGTCCCTCAACAGATCGTTGATGGCGGTCTTCGACCGTGTCTGCGCATCGACCGTCTTGACGATGACGGCGCAATAGAGCGAGGGGCCGGCCGAACCGTCGGGCAGGGGCTTGCCGGGCAGATTGCCGGAGACGACGACCGAATAGGGCGGGACATAGCCGATATGGATCTTGCCTGTTGCGCGGTCGATGATCTTGGTCGAGGCCGAAATGAACGTGCCCATAGAGATCACGGCGCCCTCGCCGACGACGACGCCCTCGACGATCTCCGAGCGCGCGCCGATGAAGCAATCATCCTCGATGATGGTCGGATTGGCCTGCAATGGCTCCAGCACGCCGCCGATGCCGACGCCGCCGGAAAGATGCACATTCTTGCCGATCTGGGCGCAGGAGCCGACCGTGACCCAGGTGTCGACCATGGAATTCGCGCCGACATAGGCGCCGAGATTGACGAAAGAGGGCATCAGCACGACGCCCGGCGCAATATAGGCGGAGCGGCGGACGACGCAGTTCGGCACCGAGCGAAAGCCCGCCGCCGCATGTTCCTTCGGTCCCCAGCCGGCGAATTTGGATGGCACCTTGTCCCACCAGGTCGCGCCGCCCGGGCCGCCGGAAATCTCCGCCATATCGTTGAGGCGGAACGACAGCAGCACGGCCTTCTTCAGCCATTGATGCACGCGCCAGGAGTCCGGGCCGACGGCGCCGGGAATTTTCTCGGCGACGCGCAGCTTGCCGGCGTCGAGCAGGTGCAGGGCCGCGTCAACCGCCTTGCGGATGTCGCCCTGCGTCGCGGCGTTGACATTGGCGCGGTCCTCGAAGGCGGCGTCGATGATCGTTTCCAGTGCGGTATGCGTCATCGTTTTAAGTCTTTCGCTTGAGGGGGCGGGTCGAAGGGGCTGGCAGAGGCGTTACAGCGTTCCCGCGCGGCAATCAACGGCGTTGCGCGGCCTCAGTCGGCCAAGCCGGGGGCGCCGTCGTTCAGGCCCGCGACGATCTCGACCAGAAACCCTTCGAGGTCGCTGGTGACGAAATCAATATGCGCGGGAACGCGTTCGCTTGCGATCTCGAAGGCTTCGCGGTGGTCTATCGCGCCGGGAGCCGGAACGACGAGCGCCGTCTTCATTCCCCTTGCATGTGGCACAATCAGATTGCGCGCAAGATCCTCGAACATCACCGAACGCGTGGGATCGACGTCATGCTTGTCGAAAAAGCGCTCATAGGTGGCGGCCTCTGGCTTCGGGATGAAGTCGGCCGCGACGATGTCGAAAATATCCTCGAACATTTCGTCAAGTCCGAGTGCCTTGGCGGTTTGCAGGGCGTGATCGCGCGAGCCATTGGTCAGGATCAGCTTGCGGCCGGGCAGGGCGGTGATGGCGCCGGCCAGCGAATGGTTCGGGATCAGGCCCGACCTGTCGATGTCATGGGTAAAGGCGAGATATTCGTCGGCGCTGATCCGGTGCTCCTCCATCAGGCCGCGCAGGGTCGTGCCATAGCGCTGGTAATAGAATTTCTGCAGCGCGCGGGACGACATGCCGTCGAGGCCGAACAGATGCGCCAGGAACAGCGTGATGCGGGCGTCGATCTTGGGCCAGAGGTCGCTGCCCGCCGGATAGAGCGTGTTGTCGAGATCGAACACCCAGATGTCTTTTTGCGCGAAGGCTCCGGCGGCGCCGACAGGCTTTCTTCCTGCGCCATTGGCCGGATCCGGGGCGCCTGGGGCGCTAAATTCAGCGTTTGGCCTCGCTTTTTTGCTCACCGCGTTATTAGCGTTCCCGCGCCATGGTCGGTCAAGAGCTCCACCAGCACCGCGTGCGGCGTCTTGCCGTCGAGAATGACGACGCCTTCGACGCCTTGCTCCAGCGCATAGATGCAGGTCTCGACCTTGGGGATCATGCCGCCGGTGATGGTGCCGTCGGCGATCAGGGCGTGAATCTCGTCGATGCGCAATTGCTTGATCAGGTTCTTGTCCTTGTCGAGCACGCCCGGCACGTCGGTCAGGAACAACAGCCGCTTTGCCTTCAACGCGCCCGCAATCGCGCCGGCGAAGGTGTCGGCGTTGACGTTAAAGGTTTCGCCGCTCGCGCCGGCCGCGATCGGGGCGAGGACGGGGATCAGTTCGCGGCCGAGCACCTGGTCGAGCACGGTGGTGTCGACTTTCGAGGGCTCGCCGACAAAGCCGAGATCGACGGATTCGCGGGTCTGCGCCGCCTTTTTGGCGATGACCATATTGCCGTCCTTGCCGCAAAGGCCGATGGCGTGACCGCCCTCGGCGTTGATGAAGCCGACGATCTGCTTGTTGATGGAGCCGGCAAGCACCATTTCGACGATCTCGATCGTCTCTTTGTCGGTGACGCGCAATCCGTCGGAAAACTCGGATTTGATGCCGAGCTTCTTCAGCATCGCGCCGATCTGCGGGCCGCCGCCATGGACGACGACCGGTTTGACGCCGGAAAGTTCGAGCAAAACCATGTCTTTGGCGAAATCACGGGCGAGTTTTTCGTCACCCATGGCGTGGCCGCCATATTTCACCACCACGGTCGTATCGTCATAGTGGAGCATATGCGGCAGCGCCTGCATCAGGATCTTGGCTTGTTCCTGGGCTTTTTGCTGGTCGCTGGCGATCGTCGACAGGGTCATTTGGTCCGTCCGGATGGAATTGCCGCTATTTATTCGCTTCTTGTGACAAGCTCAACGCGGCGCTGGCGCATTTTCAAGCGCGAAGGAACGCAGAAAAGCGTCCTATGCGCCGCGCTCCGCCAGCAGCTTCGCAATCGCGGCGCGCAGCTCGGGAATGCCGGCGAAGCTGTTCGAGGAGGTGAAAATCACCTGCGGAAAGGCGGCGGGACGCTTTTCGAGCGCCTTCAGCGTTTCTTCGATGCGCCCGTCCTGCTCGGCGGCCTTGACCTCGTCGCGCTTGGTGAGGACGATCTGATAGGACATGGCGGAGCGGTCGAGCAGATCCATCATCTCGGCGTCGATGGGCTTCAGGCCATGGCGGCCGTCGACCAGCACGAAGACGCGCGCCAATGGCGCCCGGCCGCGCAGGAAATCCTGCATAAGCTCCGTCCAGGATGCGATTTTCTGCTTTGAAGCCGCCGCATAGCCATAGCCGGGCATGTCGACGAGCCGGAGCTTCGCCGAGGTCACATCGCCGCCGAGGCCAAAAAAATTGAGTTCACGCGTGCGGCCCGGCGTGATCGAGGTGCGAGCGAGCGTTTTGCGGTTGGTCAGCGCGTTGAGAAGCGAGGATTTGCCGACATTGGAGCGCCCGGCGAAGGCGATTTCGGGCGCGGCTGCCGGCGGCAGCTGGCTCGCCGCCCCGGCTGCCCAGAGAAAATCGCATTCGAGCGCGAAGAGCTTGCGCCCCGCCTCAAGAAAATCAGGCTCGACCGCTGCGGTCTCGCCAGTCATCACGTCGCCTTTTTCTTGAACATGCCGGCGAGGTTGTCGAAGAGTTCGATTTTCGCGCCGGCTTTTTTCATGATCATGGTCTGCTGGATGATCGAGAGCGTATTGTTCCACGTCCAGTAGATCACGAGCCCGGAGGGGAAGCCTCCCATCGTGAAGGTGAAGATCACCGGCATCCAGGTGAAGATCTGTTTCTGCGTCGGATCGGACGGCTCGGGATTGGCCTTCATCTGCACGAACATCGAGACGCCCATCAGGAGCGGCCAGACGCCAAGCGCAAGGAAATGGCCGAACACGGGCAATAGCGTCGGGTTGAAGGGCAGCAGTCCGAACAGATTGAACACATTGGTGGGATCGGGCGCCGAGAGGTCCTTGATCCAGCCGAAGAAGGGCGCGTGCCGCATCTCGATGGTCACGAACAGAACCTTGTAGAGCGCGAAGAACACCGGGATCTGGATCAGCATGGGCAGGCAGCCCGACACCGGATTGATCTTGTCGCGCTTGTAGAGCGCCATCGTCTCCTGCTGCTGCTTCATCTTGTCGTCGGGATATTTCTCCCGGATCGCCGCGATCTGCGGCGCCACGGCCTTCATCTTGGCCATCGACATGTAGCTCTTGTTGGCGAGCGGGAAGAAAATCCCCTTGACGATCACCGTGGCGATCAGGATCGCGACGCCGAAATTGCCGGTCAGCCCATGGAGGAAATGCAACAGGCGGAACATCGGCCGGGTGATGAAATAGAACCAGCCCCAATCGATCAGAAGATCGAATTTCTTGACGCCCGGATCGACCTGATAGCGATCGAGCGTCTCGACTTCCTTGGCGCCGGCGAAGACGCGGCTCAGCACCTCGGTCGAGGCGCCCGGCGCAAGCGCCAGCGGCGTGGAGCCGACGAAGGCGGCGCGATAGCTTTTGTTGGCCCCCTCCACGCTGGCCGAAAAACGCGCCTCGATCGGCGTTTTCTGGTCCGGAATGACGGTCGCGGCCCAATATTTGTCAGTGAAGCCGAGCCAGCCGCCGACGCCCGAAAGCGTCTTCGCGGCGCCGTCCTCTTTCTCGATCTTGTCGTATTTGAGCTCTTCGACGCCGCCATCGCCGATGACGCCAATGAAGCCTTCGTGCAGGACCGCATAATTGTCTGTTTTCGGCAGGCCATGGCGCGCGACCACCGAATAGGGCGCGAGAATCACCGCCTTGTCCGATTTGTTCTCGACGCTGTCCTTGATCGTGAACATATAGCGGTCGTCGACGGCGATTTGGCGATGGAAGACGAGGCCCTGGCCGTTGTCGAAGCTGAGCGTCACCGGCGTTTGCGGGGTCAGCGCATCGCCATCGGCCTGCCACAGCGTGTCGGCGCGGGGCAGTGCGAGCTGCTCGCCCGACGCCGAGAGAAATCCGGCCTCCGCGTAATAGGCGTCAGGCGCGCCAGCCGGCGACAAGAGGATGATGTTCGGGCTCTTGGGGTCGGTCGTCTCATGATAAAGCTTGAGGGCGACGTCGTCGAGCCGCGCGCCCTTCAGAGCCAGAGAGCCGCTGAGCGCCGGCGTATCGATCGTCACACGCGGCGAAGCGGCGAGCGCCTCCGCGCGGGTCTTTGGCGCAACCGCGTCGAGGGCGGAGAGGTCGCGCGGCAGGGTGACCGGCGCACCCGCGGAACTGGTCTCTCCGGTCGTCGCCGTCTGCGCCTGCTTTTGTATCTCCGCGACCCGCGCCCCATTGGGCTTCGGCGCGAAGAAATAGCTCCAGCCGACAATGACCAGACAGGACAGGCCGATCGCCAGATAAAGATTCTTACTGTCCGCCGTCATGTCGCGCCGCTTTCGTAAAATTCCGGACTATCGTTTGAGGCAGGGCTTTCCGGACAACGCCCCAGCCATAGAACTGTCCCGGCGCAATCGCCAGCCGGCTTCTCGTGGATCAAGTCGCCTGGCCGCCTTGTCGCGGGTTTTCGGGCGCTTTATCCAGGCGCCGCGATTTCCCGGGCGGCCTTTGCGCCCTGATCTTTCCCGCATCGATCTTGCCGAGAGCGCGGAGAAGTTCGGCCTGAAGCGCCGTAAACGGGAGCTTCAGCGCCTCGATCCGCGCGATCATCACATAATCATGGCCCGGGCGCGCGGGAAGGGTATCGAGCGTGCGAACCGCTTCCCGGAAGCGGCGCCGAATCCGGTTCCGCACGACGGCTTTGCCGACTTTCTTCGTGACGGTAAAGCCAAACCGCGGCGGCCCGGATGGAGGCGCAACTTCGGCTTCCTCGCGGCCTGCGGGGTCAGCGGCGATCAGCCGCGCCGCGGCCTGCAGCGTGAAGGCTTTGCCATGAAAGCGCTTCCCCGCGGCGGCGCGCATAAAATCGGCGCGTCGCTTCAGACGATGCGTCGCTGCTTTGGGGGAGGAATCGGACAAAACTCGCTCGCCTGTCCTTTTGGGCGCATGATCTTTTGCAAAAGCCAAGATTTGCGCGGCTCCGCCCATCAGTTCAGGCGGATCAGGCTCAAGCAGACAACTTCTTGCGGCCGCGCGCCCGGCGGGCCGCGATGATCCGGCGTCCGCCCACGGTCGCCATCCGGGCCCGGAACCCGTGCCGTCGTTTGCGCACGAGCTTGCTCGGTTGATATGTCCGCTTCACCGTTACATTCCTTCAAAAAATATGGCGTCCGCCAAACAAATATGGCGTCTGCAAAGCCGACTGCCCGCGACCTCCGCGCATTCGAGCGGAGCGCGGCGAGCGGGCCGGGCAAAGAAGGCGTCTTATAAGGGCGCCTTGGCGGCGAAGTCAATTTTCGGCGGAGCGGAATTTTCCGCTTCAAGCGGCGTCGCGCTGCGACTTTGCCGCCGCCCCGGCGCGGATTGCCGCGATATTCTCCGCATAGTGATCGGGACCGCCCTTGAACGCCGCCGACCCTGCGACGAGCGTGTCGGCGCCGGCGGCGACGACGCGGGCCGCCGTTTCGGGATTGATCCCGCCATCGACCTCAATGCGGATCGCCCGCTCGCCGATCATGGCCTTGAGATCGGCGATCTTCTCGACCGCCGAAGGAATGAAGGCCTGCCCGCCGAAGCCGGGATTGACCGACATGACCAGCACGAGATCGACGAGATCGAGCACATGTTTGACGCTCGACGCGGGCGTCGCCGGATTCAGCACCACGCCGGCCTTTTTGCCGAGGCCGCGAATCGCCTGCAACGAGCGATGCAGATGCGGACCCGCCTCGGCATGGACGGCGATGAGATCGGCGCCGGCCTCCGCGAAAGCGGCGAGATAGGGATCGCAGGGCGCGATCATCAGATGCACGTCGAAGAAGAGGTTCGTATGCGGCCGCAGCGCCGCGACGATCGCCGGCCCGATCGTGATATTGGGGACGAAATGCCCGTCCATCACGTCGATATGGATCCAGTCGGCGCCGGCGGCGGCGATGGCGCGAACCTCTTCACCGAGTTTCGCGAAATCGGCGGACAGGATCGAGGGCGCGATGACGAGCGAACTCACGGCTGCGGAACCTTCTCTGCGGAGGACGAATCGGCCTCGAAAACGCGGCTGCCGAGCACGTCGACGGCGTCGATCGTCATGAGATCATCGATCAGCACGGGGCCTTCCTGCTCGAAATAGCGATTGGCGTGGCGCAGCCGCGCGCGGTCGAGCGCATTGCGGATCGAACGCGCGTTGGAGAACAGGGGCTGGCGCCGGCGCGCCTCGATGTAGCTCTCGAACGCGCTTGCGCCGCCGGGGCTGAATTTATAGTGCTGCGCCGCCAGCATGGTCTGCGCGATCGACATCAGTTCCGCATCCGAATAATCCGGAAAGTCGATGTGATGCGCGATGCGGGAGCGAAAGCCGGGGTTCGAGCGGAAAAACTGATCCATGCGGCCGGCGTAGCCGGCGAGGATGACGACGAGATCCTCGCGCTGGTTCTCCATCACCTGCAGCAGGATCTCGATCGCCTCCTGGCCATAGTCGCGCTCGTTCTCCTGACGGTAGAGGTAATAGGCCTCGTCGATGAACAGCACGCCGCCCATCGCTTTCTTGAGGATTTCCTTCGTCTTCGGCGCCGTATGGCCGATATATTGGCCGACCAGATCGTCGCGCGTCACCGAAACAAGCTGGCCCTTGCGGACATAGCCGAGCCTGTGCAGGATTTCCGCCATGCGCAGGGCGACGGTGGTCTTGCCCGTGCCCGGATTGCCGGTGAACGACATATGCAGCGTCGGCGCCTCGGCGGTGAGGCCGAGCCGGCGGCGCACCCGATCGACGACGAGAAGCGCGCAAATCTCGCGGATGCGCAGCTTGACCGGGGCGAGGCCGACCAGCTCGCGATCGAGTTGGTCGAGAACGTCCTGCGCATGCGTCTCGCGCAGTTCATGGCGCAGATCGATGGTTTCCGGAGCGGCGGGAGGCGCCCCCTCGGCCGTATCGTCGTTCAAAGCCATATCCGTCTCCGCCGCGTCCGTCCCGCCTCAACGGATTTCAAAAGCGCGTCTCCAGGCTCATGCGTCGTAGCGTTCCGATTCGGGACGATCGACGGCGTAGGATTGCGTCGAATAGATCTGGTTGCGGCCCGGGCCTTCGCCGCGCAAGAGCCGGAAGCCGGGCTCGTCCTTCGGCCGGTCGACGATGAAGGAAAGCCGCACGCTCTCCCAGCCGGGCGAGGAGTCGAAGCCCGAGAGACGAATGTAATAGCGGCCCGCGTGCGCCTTGCGGCAGGCGTCGAGTTCGAGCATGACGCCGGCCGCGTCCTTGATGTCGAACATCGGCAGATCCCACATCTCCCAATAGGTGTTCCGCGGATGCGGATCGTCGGTATATTCGAGATTCACCGCCCAGCCTTTGTCGATGCAATATTGCACCTGCGATCTGATCTGATCGTCGGAAAGATCGGGCAGAAAAGAAAAACACCCTTGCGTGATTCGCATGTTGGAATTGTCCTATTCAGCCGGCGTCACGGACGGAACGAAATCGGGCGAATCCGTCGAGGTGTAATTGAACGCGACGTCCTTCCAGATATCGAGCGCCTGCTTCAGCGGCGTGCAATGGCGTGCGGCCTCGTCCAGAATGGTCGGGCCCTCGGCCAGCGTGTCGCGGCCGGCGTTGCGGGCGAAGACCATCGCCTCGAGCGCGACGCGGTTGGCGGTCGCCCCCGCCGCTATTCCCATCGGATGGCCGATGGTGCCGCCGCCAAATTGCAGCACCACGTCCTCGCCGAAATAATCGAGCAGCTGGTGCATCTGCCCGGCGTGAATGCCGCCCGAGGCCACCGGCATCAGCTTGTTCAGCGAAGCCCAGTGCTGATCGAAGAAGATTCCATGTTCGAGCTGCTGCGGAACGAAGTCCTCGCGGCAGATGTCGTAATAGCCGCGCGTCGTCGCGGGATCGCCTTCGAGCTTGCCGACGACCGTGCCGGCGTGGATGTGGTCGACGCCGGCGAGCCGCATCCATTTGGCGATGACGCGGAAGGAGACGCCATGGATCTTCTGCCGCGTGTAGGTCGAATGGCCGGCGCGGTGGAGATGCAGGATCATGTCGTTCCGGCGCGCCCATTTGGCCATCGACTGGATCGCCGTATAGCCGATGACGAGATCGATCATGATGATCACCGAGCCGAGCTCCTTGGCGAATTCGGCGCGCTCGTACATGTCCTCCATGGTCGCGGCGGTGACGTTGAGATAGCTGCCCTTGATCTCGCCGGTCGCCGCCTGCGCGCGGTTGACGGCCTCCATGCAATAGAGGAAACGCTCGCGCCAGTGCATGAAGGGCTGCGAGTTGATGTTTTCATCGTCTTTCGTGAAGTCGAGGCCGCCCTTCAGCGCCTCATAGACGACGCGGCCGTAATTGCGTCCTGACAGTCCGAGCTTCGGTTTGACGGTGGCGCCGAGCAGCGGACGGCCGAATTTGTCGAGCCGCTCGCGTTCGACGACGATGCCGGTCGCCGGCCCCTGAAAGGTCTTCACATAGGCGACCGGAAAACGCATGTCTTCAAGCCGCAGCGCCTTCAGCGGCTTGAAGCCGAACACATTGCCGATGATCGAGGCGGAGAGATTGGCGATCGAGCCCGGCTCGAACAGATCGAGTTCATAGGCGATGAAGGCGAAATAGGAGCCCGGCGAATTCGGCACCGGATCGACGCGGTAGCATTTCGCCCGGTATTTGTCGCAGGCGGTCAGACGGTCCGTCCAGACGACGGTCCAGGTCGCCGTCGACGATTCGCCCGCGACCGCCGCGGAGGCCTCGATGGGATCGACGCCATCCTGCGGCGTGACGCGGAAGCAGGCGATTATGTCGGTGTCGCCTGGAACGTAATCGGGCTGCCAATAGCCCATTTCGCGATATTCCATGACGCCTGCGGAAAAGCGCGAGCGGACGGCGGGCTCTTTGTCAGATGTCATGCGAACACTCTCCGTTTGACGCTTTCGCCTCCTCCGCGCGCGCTCCTCACGCTCATTCGGCGGCGGAGCGTTGCAGCTGCGCGCGCGGGTCGAGATCGCCAGCGGCGTAGCGCTTGGCCATGGCGGACATCGGCAGCACCTTTATTTTCGACGCATTGCCCGCCGTGCCGAACTGTTCGAGGCGCAGCTTGCAGACGGCGCGCATGGCGTCCATCGCGGGCTTCAGGAATTTGCGCGGATCGAATTCGTCCTTGTGCTCCGTCGCGATGCGCCGGAACTGTCCCGTCATCGCCAGCCGGCAGTCGGTGTCGATGTTGATCTTGCGCACGCCATGTTTGATGCCGCGCACGATCTCCTCCACCGGCACGCCGAAGGTCTGCCGCATGGCGCCGCCATTGGCGTTGAAGATGTCCTGCAGATCCTGCGGCACCGACGATGATCCATGCATGACGAGATGCGTGTTCGGCAGCTTGGCGTGAATCTCCTCGATCACCCGCATCGACAGAATGTCGCCGTCGGGCTTGCGCGAGAACTTATAGGCGCCGTGCGAGGTTCCCATCGCGATGGCCAGCGCATCGACCTTCGTGCGCAGCACGAAATCGACGGCCTGATCGGGATCGGTCAGAAGCTGGTCCATGCCGAGCTTGCCTTCGGCGCCGTGGCCGTCTTCCTGTTCGCCGGTCCCGTGCTCCAGCGAGCCGAGAACGCCGAGTTCGCCCTCCACGGAAGCGCCGACGAGATGGGCGAATTCGGCGACTTTCGCCGTGATGGCGACGTTATAGTCGTAGGAGGCGGGCGTCTTGGCGTCGGCTTCGAGCGACCCGTCCATCATCACGGACGAAAAGCCATACTGGATGGCGCTGAGGCAGGTTGCTTCGCTATTGCCGTGATCCTGATGCATGCAGACCGGAATGTCCGGATAGATGTCGATCAAGGCCTCGATCATCTTGGCGAGCATGATGTCGTTTGCATAGGCGCGCGCGCCCCGGCTCGCCTGAATGATGACGGGCGCATCGACGGAGGCGGCCGCCTCCATGATGGCGAGGCCCTGCTCCATATTGTTGATGTTGAAGGCGGGGACGCCATAGCTATGCTCGGCGGCATGGTCGAGCAATTGTCGAAGCGTGATTCTGGCCATGAGTTGTTCTCCGTCGCACAGTGCCGGTTTCGGCTCCGCCCCCGGACCTGCCCGGGGGGTGAAGCCATTTCAGTTGACGCCTCGCCATAAAGACGAAGCAGCTCCGCCGATCGCGAACGCTTTCGCGACAGCCTTGTCCACCCTCCGCCGGTCCGATCGATCGCCGCCGCGCGTCGCAGCGGGCGAGCGTTATTGCTTTTTTTGCGCCGCGCTGGCCGCGATTTGGGCATGCGCCGCGGCGACGACGGCGTCGACCGTAATGCCGAACTTCTTGTAGAGTTCGCCGGCAGGAGCGCTGGCGCCGAATGACGACATGCCGATGAAGGCGTCGTCGGGCGAAAGCGCGATATCCCAGCCCTGACGCACAGCCGCCTCGATGGCGACACGCGGCGCCGTTCCGATCACGCTCTTGCGATAGTCTGCGGGCGCGGCGGCGAAAAGCTCAAAACAGGGCAACGAGACGACCGCCGCCTTGACGCCCTCAAGGGCGAGCCGCTCGGACGCCTCGACCGCGAGCGACACTTCAGATCCGGTGGCGAACAGGGTCACGTCGCGTTCGCCTTCCGGCGCGCGGAGAACATAGCCGCCGGTGGCGGAAAGATTCTCGGCCGTATGCGCCCGGCGCACGATCGGCAGATTCTGCCGCGACAGCGCGATGACCGACGGCGAACTCTTGCTGTTCAGCGCAAGCTCCCAGGCTTCCGCCGTCTCCACCGCGTCGGCGGGGCGAAACACGAGCAGGTTCGGGATCGCGCGCAGCGCCGCAAGATGCTCCACCGGCTGATGCGTCGGTCCGTCTTCGCCAAGCCCGATCGAATCATGGGTGAGGACGTGAATGACGCGAACGCCCATCAGCGCGGCGAGGCGGATCGCCGGGCGGCTGTAGTCGGCGAAAACGAGAAACGTGCCGCCATAGGGGATGAAGCCGCCATGCAGGGCGATGCCGTTCATCGCCGCCGCCATGCCGAATTCGCGGATGCCGTAATGAATGTAGCGGCCGGTGAAATCGTCGGGCGTCACCGGCTTCATGTCGGCGGCTTTGGTGTTGTTGGAGCCGGTGAGATCGGCCGACCCGCCGATGAGATTGGGTTGCGCCGGGCTGAGCTTGTCGAGCAGCTTCTGCGACGAGATGCGCGTCGCCTGCGCCGCGCCGCCTTCGCTCGCGGCCTTCTTGAAGGCCTCGATCGCGACCGCAACGCCGGGCGCGACCGCGCCGGCGATGTCGGCCTCGAAATGCGCTTTCGCCGCTGGGTCGAGGCCGGCGAGGCGCTCCGCCCAGGGGGCGTGCGCGCCGGCGGCCCGGCTCGCCGCCTCGGTCCAGGCCTTGCGGATGTTGTCCGGAATTTCGAAGGGCGCGTGCGGCCAGTCGAAGACGATGCGGGCGCCCGCCACCTCGTCCTTGCCGAGGGCCGCGCCATGCGAGGCATGCGTTCCGGCCTTTGTTGGCGCGCCATAGCCGATCGTCGTCTTGCAGGCGATGAGCACCGGCTTTTGCGCCGATTGCGCCGCCTCCAGCGCGGCGGCGACCGCGTCCGGGTCATGTCCGTCGACGCGCGAGGCAGTCCATCCAGCCGCCTCGAAGCGGGCCAGCTGATCCACCGAATCCGAAAGCGACACCTTGCCGTCGATGGTGATGCCGTTATCGTCCCACAGCACGATCAGCTTCGCGAGTTTCAGATGGCCGGCGAGCGCGATGGCCTCGTGGCTGATCCCCTCCATGAGGCAGCCGTCGCCGGCGATGACATAGGTGCGGTGGTCGGTAACACCCGCGCCATAGCGCGCCGCGAGCAATCGCTCGGCGATAGCCATGCCGACCGCCGTGGCGAGGCCTTGGCCGAGCGGCCCCGTGGTCGTCTCGACGCCCGGCGTATGGCCATATTCGGGATGGCCCGGGGTCCGTGAATCGAGCTGGCGGAAGCGCTCGAGCTCACTGCGGTCCATGTGCGGATAGCCGAGCAGATGCAGCAACGAATAGAGCAGCATCGAACCATGTCCGGCCGACAGCACGAAACGGTCGCGATCGGGCCAGGCCGGGTCGGCGGGATCGAATTTCATGAAACGCGTGAACAGGACGGTGGCGACATCCGCCATGCCCATCGGCATGCCGGGATGGCCGGAATTGGCCTTTTCGACAGCGTCCATGGACAGCACGCGGATGGCGCTGGCCATTTCGGCGTGCGTCGCGCCGTCAGAAATTCTCGCCAGCATGTTCATCAATCTTTCGTCCCTGGGTCAGCCGCTTTCTCCGTTCGACCAGCTGGAGAATGAGCGGGGTCAATATCAGTTGCATCGCCAGATCGAGCTTGTTGCCGGGAATGACGATGGAATTGGCGCGCGACATGAAGCTGTCGCGCAGCATCGACAGGAGGTAGGAGAAGTCGATTCCGGCCGGCCGCGCGAATCGGATGATGACCATCGATTCATCGGCGGTCGGGATCCAGCGCGCCGTGAAGGGGTTTGACGTATCGACCGTCGGCACGCGCTGGAAGTTAATGTCCGTCTCGGTGAATTGCGGGCAGATATAGCGCGTATAGTCCGGCATGCGGCGCAAAATCGTGTCCATGACCGCTTCCATCGTATAGCCGCGATCGGCCTTGTCGCGGTGTATCTTCTGGATCCACTCGAGGTTGATCACCGGAACGACGCCGATCTTGAGATCGGCGTGTTTGGCGATGTTCACCTTGTCGGTGACGGCCGCGCCATGCAGGCCCTCGTAAAACAAAAGATCGCTGTGCGCCTGCAGCGGCTTCCAGTCGGTGAAGGTGCCGGGCGGCCGGCCGTAGAGCCTCGCCTCGGCTTCGTCATGCACATATTGCCGGGTCTTCGCGGCGCCGCGCGCGCTATAGCTCGCGAACACGGCCTCAAGCTCTTCGAGCAGGTTGGCGGCGGGGCCGAAATGGCTGAAATTATGATTGCCCTTGGCCTCCTCCTCGGCCATCACGTTGCGCATCTCCTCGCGATCATAGCGATGAAAGGCGTCCCCCTCGATATAGTCGGCGTTGATTCCCTCGCGGCGGAAAATCTGCTCGAACGTGCGCTTGACGGATGTCGTGCCGGCGCCCGACGAACCCGTGACCGAAATGATCGGATAGCGTGTCGACATGACCGTTCGGCTTCCTTCCCGCGAACGCCGGCTAGCTGCGAATCAAGCCTCTTGAGCCGAACAGGGGCGCGCGCTCGGCGGCCACTCTCGGATCCGAGCGATAGCGGGCGACGAGGCGCACCGGCTCGGCCGAGCCGAAGACGAGAGGCGCGCGCTGGTGGATCGCGGTCGGGATGAGGTCGAGAAGCGGCCCGTCGCCATCGGTCGCAACGCCGCCGGCGCGCTCGACGACGAAGGCGATCGGGTTGCCCTCATAGAGAAGGCGCAGCCGTCCATCGGCGTAGCCGGGCCTCTGATCGCCGGGGTAAAGGAAAATCCCGCCGCGCAGCAGGATCCGATAGGCCTCCGCCACGAGGGCCGCGACCCAGCGCATATTGTGGTTGCGCTTCATCGGCCCGTCGGCGCCAAGCGCGCAATCCTCGATGAAGGAGCGTATCGAGGGCTCCCAATGCCTGTAATTCGAGCTGTTGATCGCGTATTCGGCCGATGCGCGCGGGATCGGCCCGGCGGTGATCGCATGGTAGAACCGGCCGTCGCTGCGATCGAGCGTGAAGATCTCGGTGGGGTTTGCGCCGAGCGCCAGGACGATCGACGTCTGCGGGCCATAGACGACAAAGCCGGCGGCGATCTGCGCGCGCCCCGGCTGCAGGAAATGCGCTTCAAGGCTGCTCGCGGCGTGCAGCGTCGGCAGCACGGAGAAGATGGTCCCGATCGATACATTGGCGTCAATGTTCGAGGAGCCGTCGAGGGGGTCCATGGAGACGACGACATGGGCGGTCGGGTCGAGCAGCACGGGCTCGGGCAATTCCTCCGACACGACGGCGTACACGGGCGCGCCCCGCAAGGCCTCGACGAACATTTCATTCGCCAGGACGTCGAGTTCTTTCTGGACGTCTCCATCGGCGTTAGCGCTGTCGCGGGCGGCGCCGAGACGTCCGTATAATTGGCCGAGGCCGATCAGGTCGGACATCTTCACCGCGGCGGCGGCGATCGCGGCGAGCACGGCCGCGGCGGACGCCAGCTCCGCATTCGCCTTGACGCTCTGGTCAAGATAGGCCTGAAACTCCTGAGCCCCCGAAATCCTCGGCATGTTCACACGTTTCCTTTATTTGCCTGACGCGTTATCGCTGACCGCCGCCGAAAATAAAAGTGAATAGCATTGCGGTTTCCGTAAGAAATATTTAGCGAAAAGACAATGAGCCAATGCGCCGCCTGACCTTAAAACATCTCGAAACCATCGTCGCGGTGGCGCAGAGCGGGACGATCGCCGCCGCCGCCGAGAACCTCAACGTGACCGCCGCGGCGCTGACCTCACGAATCAAGCTTCTCGAGGATGACGTCGGGCTCGCGCTGTTCGATCGCACGGGCGGGCGCCTGCGCCTGACCAATGCCGGCCAGGAGGTGGTCGGCGTCGCGACGCGCATCGACAGGACGCTGGCTGAACTCAGGGCGACTCTTTCCGCGCACAAGGACAAGCATGCCGGCCGCGTGACGATTGGCGTTACCTCCACCGCTCAATATTTCGCGCCCCGACTGATCGCGGCCTTCGCGCGCGGAAACCCGCGCATCGACATCTCGGTCACGGTCGGCAATCGGGCCACGATCGTGTCGGCGGTGCGAGACCAAGCGGTCGATATAGCGCTGATGGGCAGTCCACCGACGGATTTTCCGGTGACCAGCGAAATATTCGGCCCTCACCCGCAGGTCGTCATCGCTCCCCCTGAGCACATTATGGCAAAACGCGTCGCCATAAACAAGACGGAGCTCTCCCACGAGGGCTTCATCATCCGCGAGGAAGGCTCCGGCACGCGCCGCGTCCACGACCTGTTCTTCGATGGGCTGGTCATGCCGCCGCCGCGCGTCCATGTCGAGATCGGCTCGAATGAAACCGTCAAGCAGGCGGTCATGGCGGGCCTTGGCCTGACGCTCATCTCCGCCCACACCATCGAGGCCGAGGTGGCGGAGGGCAGGCTCGTCATTCTCGACGTCGTCGGTCTGCCGATCATGCGCCAATGGTTCGCGGTCCGGCACGGCCAGCGCGAAATCTCGCCCGCCGCGCGAACGACCTGGGATTTCATCGTCTCGGACGGGCGCGGCTTTCTGCCGAAGATCGCCCTGCCGAAGGAGTGAGACGCGCCGCTCAGACGCCGGCTGTGGAAGAGGCTTCGTCTTTCAGCCGCCCCAGCCAGAGCCGCGCCTGCGCCTCGACATTCGCCGGCGCGGTGCCGCCATAGCTGACCCGGCTGCGGACGGATTTCTCGACGCCGAGCACATCGTACACCTCCGCATTGATGCGAGGCTCCGCCGCCTGCATCTCGGCCAGCGTCAGATCTTCGAGGCCCTTGTCCTGCGCCGCCGCGGCGGCGACGAGGCGTCCCGTGACGTGATGCGCCTCGCGGAAGGGCAGGCCAAGGGTCTTGACGAGCCAGTCGGCGAGATCGGTCGCCGTCGCGAAACCCGCCCCAGCCGCCGCCTTCATGCGCGGCAGATTGGGCGTCAGATCGCCGACCATGCCGGTCATGGCGGCAAGGCACAGGGAGAGCGATTGCAGCGCGTCGAAGGCGCCTTCCTTGTCCTCCTGCATGTCCTTCGAATAGGTCAGCGGCAGGCCCTTCATCACGACCAGAAGGCCGGTCAGCGCGCCGATGATGCGGCCCGCCTTGCCGCGCACCAGCTCGGCGGCGTCGGGATTGCGCTTTTGCGGCATGATCGAGGATCCGGTCGAGAATTTGTCGGACAGAGCCGCGAAGCCGAATTGCGGCGTCGCCCACAAAACGATCTCCTCGGCGAAGCGCGACAGATGCACGGCGCAGATCGCAGCCGAACTTAAGGCCTCCAGCACGAAATCGCGGTCGGACACGCTGTCGAGGGAATTGGCCGTCGGGCGGTCGAAGCCGAGCGCCGCCGCCGTCGCCGCGCGGTCGATCGGAAAAGAGGTTCCGGCCAGCGCCGCCGCGCCGAGCGGGCATTCGTTCAGCCGCGCGCGGGCGTCGCGAAAACGGGCGCGATCGCGCGCGAACATCTCGACATAGGCGAGCAGATGATGGCCGAAGGTGACCGGCTGCGCAGATTGCATATGGGTGAAGCCCGGCATGACGCTGGCCGCGTGGAGCAGCGCCTTTTCGGCGAGCGTCAGCTGCAGATCGCCGATCTGGCGGTCCAGTCCGTCGATCGCGTCGCGCACCCAGAGCCGGAAATCGAGCGCGACCTGATCGTTGCGCGAGCGCGCCGTATGCAGCCGCCCTGCCGCCGGCCCGATCAGCGCCGCGAGCCGCGACTCGATATTCATGTGAATGTCTTCGAGCGCGCGCGAAAAAATGAATGCGCCGCTCTCGATTTCGCTTCTGATTGCGGTTAGGCCCTTCGCGATCTCGGCAGCGTCCTGCGCCGTGACGATGCCTGCATCCGCCAGCATCGCGACATGGGCTTTGGAACCCTCTATATCCTGCAGCGCGAGCTTGTAATCGAAGCCGATCGAGGCGTTGATCTCCTCCATGATCGCGTCCGGACCGCTGGCGAACCGGCCGCCCCACATCTTGTTGCTCATGTCAGCGCGCTTCTTGTAAGAAAATGGACTGGAAAAACGACGCAATGACGCAAAATGAGAAGCGCCAGAATCCCGGCCGCAATGTCACCGGCCGGCTGCTCGTCGCCGCCGGCTGCATCATCGCGGCGGTCGCCGCCTTCGTCCTTTACGCGATGAAGCCGCAGGACGGCAAGGACGCCGCCGCGAACGCCGCCTGCCCCGGCGCGAAAGAGAAGGCCGCCGCGCTGCGCCCGCTCGCGCATGGTGAGGTCGCGGCCTTCAGCGTCGCTGACGCGCCGCGCCCGCTCCCCGAACTGAAATTTACTGGCGAGGGCGGCGCCCCGGTCCGGCTCGTGGATTTCAAGGGCCGGTCGGTGCTGCTGAATCTGTGGGCGACATGGTGCGTGCCCTGCCGGCAGGAGATGCCGGCCCTCGACCAGCTTCAGGGCGCGCTCGGCGGGCCGGATTTCACGGTCGTCGCGGTGAATGTCGACACGGCGAGGCTTGAGCGGCCCAAGGCCTTCCTGAAGGAGATCGGCGTCAAGAATCTCGGCTTTTACGCCGATAGTTCGGCCGACATCCTGCAGACTCTGAAGGGCGCCGGCGCCGGGCTCGGCTTGCCGACGACCGTTCTTGTCGACAAGAACGGCTGCGCGCTCGGCGTCATGGCTGGACCGGCGCAATGGGATTCGCCCGACGCGCTGGCGTTGATCGCCGCCGCCAAAGGATGACGGGATCCAAAGGCTGACGGGGCCGGGCGCCAAGCCTATCCGCTAAAGCGCCGCCCGGGCGCTTTAGCCGGAAAGTGGAGCCTCAGGCCTTGGCCGGCTGCTTGACTTCGATGCCTTTGCCGGTGAGGTAGCTCGCCAGCTCGCCGCTCTGGAACATCTCGCGCGTGATGTCGCAGCCGCCGATGAACTCGCCCTTGATATAGAGCTGCGGAATGGTCGGCCAGCTGGAGAATTCCTTGATGCCCTGCCGGATCTCGTCGGTCTCGAGGCAGTTCACCGCCTTATAGGGAACGCCGAGATAGGAAAGAATTTGGACAAGCTGACCCGAAAAGCCGCATTGCGGGAAATTCGGCGTGCCTTTCATGAACAAAACGACGTCATTGGTATCAATCGTCGACTGAATCTCTTCCTTGATCGCCATATTCTGATCCTTTCAACTGTCTGTCCGGCCTATCGGCCGTGGAATTCCGTGCGCTTTATTCGGGCGCCTGCGTGTTGAGCTGCAGGGCGTGCAGCGGGCCGCCCATATGGTCGCCGAGCGCCTTGTAGACGATCTGATGCTGCTGCAACTTGGTCTTGCCGACGAAGGCGGACGAGATCACGGTCGCGGACCAGTGGTCCTTGTCGCCGACGAGATCGGTGAGGTCGATCTTCGCGTCCGGAATGCCGGCCTTGATGAGCCGTTCGATTTCAGATGATTCCATGGCCATTGCGGCCTCTCCTCGATTGTCGCGTCGCGCTTCGCGCCGATTGTCGCGCCAGAGCCGCCCGGACTAGGCGGCGCCGGCCATGTAATCGGGGAGCCAGTCTTCAAAGTTCCCCACAAGATCACTCAATAATATGGCGGTCTCGCCACCGAGGGTCAATGTCAGGCCCCCCGTCTCGCCGAAGCGCCGACATGCGACCCCGGCGTTCTGCGCTGCAGCAAGGATCGCGCCGGTTTTGTCCGGCTCCGTTGCGACGATGTAGCGCGCCTGATCCTCGCCGAACCAGAAGGCGTGAGCGGGCATGTCCGCTGGCGCTTCGACGGTCGCGCCGACCCCGCCGGCGATCGCCATTTCGGCGAGCGCGACGGCAAGGCCCCCGTCGGAAATGTCGTGAACCGTACAAAAGGCGCCCGACTGCACGAAAGCGCGCACGAAATCGCCGTTGCGCTTCTCTTCAGCGAGATCGACGGGCGGCGGCGCCCCTTCCTCGCTTTCGCAGATTTCGCGCAGATACAGCGACTGTCCGAGCCAGCCTTGCGTCGTCCCGATGAGAAGGATGTCTTCGCCGGGGCGCCGGAAGGCGATCGTCGCGGTCCGGCTGACGTCCGCGATGAGTCCGACGCCGCCGATCGAGGGCGTCGGCGGGATGGCCCGGCCGCTGCTCTCATTGTAAAGCGAGACATTGCCCGACACGATCGGGAAGTCGAGCGCGCGGCAGGCTTCGCCGATGCCCTCGAGGCAGCCGACGAGCTGGCCCATGATCTCGGGCTTTTCGGGATTGCCGAAGTTGAGGTTGTCGGTGACCGCGCGGGGCAGGGCGCCGACGGCGTTGAGATTGCGCCACGCCTCGGCCACCGCCTGCTTGCCGCCCTCGACCGGATCGGCCTCGCAATAGCGCGGCGTCACATCGGTTGTGAGCGCCAATCCCTTGGGGCCGTCGCCGAGGCGGATCACGGCCGCGTCGCCGCCCGGCGTCTCGACGCTATTGCCGAGGATGAGCGTGTCATATTGCTCGTAGATCCAGCGTTTCGAGCAAAGATCCGGCGTTCCGATGAGCCGCAGCAGAGCCTCGGCGTTGGAGAAGGGCGCCTGCGCTTCCGCCGCGTTGATGGGCGCCCGCGCGGGCGTCGCCACATGCGGCCGGTCGTAGAGGGGCGCGGCGTCGCCGAGCTGCTTGATCGGCAGATCGGCCTTGATCTTTCCGCCATGCTTCACGACGAAGCGGAGCGTGTCCGTGGTCTTGCCGATGACCGCGAAATCGAGGCCCCATTTGACGAAGGCCGCCTTCGCCTGCGCCTCCTTCGCCGGATCGAGCACCATCAGCATGCGCTCCTGACTTTCCGAGAGCAGCATTTCATAGGCGCTCATGCCGGTCTCGCGGCAGGGCAGGGCGTCAAGGTCAAGCTCAATGCCGAGATCGCCCTTGGCGCCCATCTCCACCGCCGAGGAGGTGAGGCCGGCCGCACCCATGTCCTGGATGGCGATGACGGCGCCGGTGCGCATCAGTTCGAGGCAGGCCTCGAGCAGCAGTTTTTCGGTGAAGGGATCGCCGACCTGCACGGTCGGGCGCTTGGTCTCCGCGTCCTCCTCGAAAGAGGCCGAGGCCATGGTCGCGCCATGGATGCCGTCGCGCCCCGTTTTCGAGCCGAGATAGACGATCGGATTGCCGATTCCGGTCGCCTTTGCGTAGAAGATCTCATCCGCGCGGGCGATGCCGACGGCCATGGCGTTGACGAGGATATTGCCGTCATAGCCGGTGTGGAAGGCGGTCGAGCCGCCGACCGTCGGCACGCCGAAACTATTGCCATAGGCGCCGATGCCGGCGACGACGCCGCCGACGAGATGGCGCGTCTTTTGATGCTCCGGCGCGCCGAAACGCAGGAGATTGAGGCAGGCGACAGGGCGCGCGCCCATGGTGAAGACGTCGCGCAAGATGCCGCCGACGCCGGTCGCGGCCCCCTGAAAAGGCTCGATATAGGAGGGGTGGTTGTGGCTCTCCATCTTGAAGACGCAGGCCTCGCCGCCGCCGATGTCGATGACGCCGGCGTTCTCGCCGGGCCCCTGAATGACCCAGGGCGCTTTGGTCGGCAGGCCGCGCAGATGCAGTCGCGAGGATTTGTAGGAGCAATGCTCGTTCCACATCGCCGAGAAGATTCCAAGCTCGGTAAAGCTCGGAACCCGGCCGATGAGGGCGAGGATGCGTTCATATTCGTCGGGCTTCAGGCCATGCGCGACGGCAAGCTCAAGCGTGACGGCGGGTTCTTCGAGCAACGAAGGCTTCTCCAAAGAAACGAGCACCCCTTCTCCCGCAAGCGGGAGAAGGTGGCCCGACGAAGTCGGGTCGGTTGAGGGCGTTTGCCAGATGAGCGACGCTTGAGATAGGACTTATTTTCCGTGACGACCATATATTCATGACCCCTCGCTTCACAAATCGCCAGCTCACCGCCGCGCGCCGGTTGCGCCGCGACATGACGATTGCGGAGACGATTTTATGGCGTGGCCTGCGCAATCGCGGCAACAGCGCGAAATTCCGGCGGCAGGTGCCTATAGGCCCCTATGTCGCCGATTTCGTCTGCATCGCCGGACGCCTGATCGTCGAGCTGGATGGACCGCCGCATGACGCGGCCGAACAGCGCCTTCATGATATGAGCCGGGACGCGTGGCTGCGTGCGCAGGGGTGGCGTATTCTGCGGTTTTCGAATGATCTCGTGATCGGCGGTGGAAACATCGTTCTGGACGAGATCCGAAGGGCGATGGAAGAGATCGCCTCGCCCTCATCCGACCCTCGCTGACGCGAGGGCCACCTTCTCCCGCAAGCGGGAGAAGGATTTGCACCGCGCCCCTTCTCTCCCGCGCGGGAGAACGCCGCCCGACGAAGTCGGGTCGGATGAGGGAGTTCCTTTAGACGGCGGCGGCGAGGCTTGCGAAAAGCCCCCGGCCATCGATCCCGCCGACCAGCGGATCGATCAGATTTTCCGGATGCGGCATGAGGCCCAGAACATTGAAGCGCTCCGAGTAAATCCCCGCAATGGCATGGGTCGAGCCGTTCGGATTGGCGCTTCCCGTGACCTTGCCATGCGCGTCGCAATAGCGGAAGGCGACGCGGCCCTCGCCCTCGATCCGGGCGATCGTCTGCGCGTCGGCCGTGTAATTGCCCTCGCCATGGGCGATGGCGACCTTGATCGCCTGGCCCTGGTGGTATTGCGAAGCGAATTTCGTATCGCTGCGCTCGACGCGCACATGCTGCATGCGGCAGATGAAGCGCAGATTGGCGTTGCGCATCAGAACGCCCGGCAGAAGCCCGAATTCGACGAGAATCTGAAATCCGTTGCAAATGCCGAGCACCAGCCCGCCGCGCGCGGCATGGGCGCGCACGGCCGCCATGATAGGCGCATGAGCGGCGATCGCGCCGCAGCGCAGATAATCGCCATAGGAGAAGCCGCCCGGCAGCACGACGAGATCGGTCCCCGGCGGCAATTCGGTCTCGGCGTGCCAGACGATTTTCGGCGCGCCATGCGCTTTAAGCGCGCGGACGACGTCGCCTTCGCGGTTGGAGCCGGGAAAGAGAATGACCGCGGCGTTCATGCAGCTTTGAACTCCTGAGACGATTGCGTTGCGATGGGCGTTTTCGCGCGGATCGGCGGGCGGCGTCTAAGACACTTCCACCTGGAAATCCTCGACGACCTGATTGGCCAGAAGCTTCTCGCAGGCTTCGCGCAGCAGAGCTTCGGCCGCGCCGCGATCGGCGGCGTCAAGTTCGACGTCGAAGATCTTGCCCTGCCGCACGCTTCGGATTCCATCGACGTGGAGCGCCTTCAGCGCGCCCTCGATGGCCTTGCCTTGCGGATCGAGGATGCCGTTTCTCAGCGTGACGACGACCCGGGCTTTCATCGCGACTTCATCCTCTCGCCATCCAATCGATGCGCCGCGGCGCATGAAAAACTCTAAAAACAGTTCAAAATTCCGAAACGAAAACGGAGGCCGAAGCCTCCGCAGCGTTGGATTTGCGGCTCGTTGCAAATCCGGCTCTTCCAATTCGCCTTTGGGGAAGGCGACGGAGATCTTTCGACCCCTTCGGCGACTTCAGCGAACGAGTTTCGGTCCGCTCGCGCGGGGCTGTTCATTTTCCTGCAGGATGCCGAGGCGCCGCGCGACTTCCGTATAGGCCTCGACGACGCCGCCGAGATCGCGGCGGAAACGGTCCTTGTCGAGCTTGTCGTTGGACTTGATGTCCCACAACCGGCACGAGTCGGGCGAAATTTCGTCGGCGACGGCGATTCGCATCATATCGCCTTCCCAGAGCCGGCCGCATTCCATCTTGAAATCAACGAGGCGGATGCCGACGCCGAGGAACAGGCCGGTGAGGAAATCATTGACGCGGATGGCCAGCGCCATGATGTCGTCGATCTCCTGCGGGCTGGCCCAGCCGAAGGCCGTGATGTGCTCTTCCGAGACCATCGGGTCGTTCAGCTCATCATTTTTGTAATAGAACTCGATGATCGAGCGCGGCAGCTGGGTGCCTTCCTCGATGCCAAGGCGCGTCGAGAGGGAGCCGGCCGCGACATTGCGCACGACGACTTCGAGCGGCACGATCTCAAGCTCGCGAATCAGCTGTTCGCGCATGTTGAGACGCCGGATGAAATGGGTCGGCACGCCGATATCGTTGAGATTCTGGAAGATGAACTCGCAAATGCGGTTGTTCAGAACGCCCTTGCCGTCAATGATCTCGTGCTTCTTAGCGTTAAACGCGGTTGCGTCGTCCTTGAAGTGCTGGATGAGCGTACCGGGCTCGGGCCCCTCATAGAGGACTTTGGCCTTGCCTTCATAGATGCGCCGGCGGCGATTCATTGGGATTAACCGTGGCTTGAGAGGATCCATTGGCGGCCGTGGCTCCTGTAAACGTCCTTGGCCGAGGTCCAGACAGACAAAGCGCGCTGTTCAGCCGCGGACGAAGTGAATTTTAGGTCGAGTCAAAGCCGCTGCTTCCTAAGGGTCTTACACGCTTTTGCCTCCGGGACACAACCCGGACGGCAAGCCCCCCGCGATCAGCGGCATTCCACGCAAGTGTGACTCAAAGCTTTGAGAAAGCGCTGAAAATCCCATCCTCCATGTAGGTGCGATCCTTGCCTTCTAGCAGACATCCCGAGTCGGATACAGAAAAGAAATTGCGGCTCGAGCCCGGGTCCGCTGCGGATTACTGTGCCTCGGCGACCATGGCGTTTTCAAGAATTCGTGCTAAATAACCGCCCGCCAAGGGCGAAAATACGGGAAATTCGAATGACCACTTTCGATAAACGCGAACAGGCTTTTGAAGCGGGGCTTGTTCACGACGCGGAAATCAAATTCAAGGCCATCGCCCGCCGCGACAAGTGGTTCGGGCTTTGGGCCGCGCAGCAGCTCGGCAAGAGCGGCGACGACGCTGAAGCTTACGCCAGCGAACTGGTGCGGGCCGATATTGTCGGGACCAACGGCGACGTGGTCTTCAATAAGGTCCGCGGCGACTTTGAGGCGGCCAAGGTCGCGCAGACCGACGCCCAGCTGCGCCACAAGCTCAATGATTTGTTCGCTCAGGCCCTGGACGCCGTCAAAGCGGGCTAGCGCCCGCCGGGCGTCGCGCCGGCAGCTTTGCGCGGCCTGATAATGGATTCTTAGGCCGCGCCGGGCGATGATCGATTCATGTCACCCGACGCCGCGCCCGCCATACGCCCCCTCTCGCCGGATGCGCCAGCATTTCCGCATGCCGACGCCGAACTCGCTGGCCTCGCCAAAGCGTGGTTCGAGCATCTCGCGGGCGAACGCCGCGTGGCCGCGCTGACGCTCGAAGCCTATGCCCGCGACCTGCGCCAGTTCCTCGCCTTCGCCGCCGTCCATTTCGGCGCGCCCGCCTCGGCGGCGACGCTCTGCGACCTTTCGTCCGGGGATCTGCGCGCCTTTCTAGCCGCGCGGCGGGATATTGGCGTTGGCAGCCGCTCCCTGCTGCGCCAGCTCGCCGGCCTGCGTTCTTTTACGCGCTATCTTGAGCGGTGCGGCAAGCCGCAAAGCGCCGCCTTCGCCGCCGTCCGCGCGCCCAAGGCGGCGCGCCGGCTGCCGAAACCCTTGACCGCCGCTTCCGCGCGCGCCGTCGCGAGCGTCGAGGCGCGGGCGGGCGAGGATCGGCCGCCGTGGATTCTCGCCCGCGACGCCGCCGTTCTCGGCCTTCTCTATGGCGCCGGCTTGCGTATTTCCGAGGCGCTTTCGATCCGCCGCGCCGACGCGCCGGTCGGCGAGAGGGACGCGCTGCGGGTCGTCGGCAAGGGCAACAAGACGCGCGACGTGCCGGTCATCGCGCCCGTGCGGCGCGCAATTGAGGCCTATCTCGCCCTCTGCCCCTATACGCTGCCGCCGGAGCGGCATTTATTCGTCGGCGCGCGGGGCGGTCCGCTTTCGCCCCGCATCATTCAGCTCGCCGTCGAGCGGCTGCGCGGCGCGCTCGGGCTGCCGGAGAGCGCGACGCCGCACGCGCTGCGCCATTCCTTCGCCACCCATCTGCTCGGGCGCGGCGGCGACCTGCGCACCATCCAGGAGCTTTTGGGCCACGCCTCGCTGTCGACGACGCAGATCTATACCGCCGTCGATTCGAGCCGGCTCGTCGAGGCCTATCGCTCGGCGCATCCGCGCGGGCGGTGACGCGTCGATAGGGCCCGGTCGACCCGGCTGATGATGGCCTAAAAACTTCGAAAATGGCCGCAGGTTCACCTCAACGACAGCGATCGCCGGTGGGGCGATTGTGGGGCGCGGCAGTCGATGAAATCATCGATCAATTTCATCGACGGCTTAGGTCTGGGCAGAAAAATGACGGGCGCGACGAACATTCCTGTAGCATCCGCGGGAATCCATTCCGCTCAAAAGACTTTCTATAAATTCTCGACTCGATTTTTCGATGTGATAAAAGCATTGAGCAAGATCAATGTTCAGAAGCCGGGATCGTAGCATCGTGATTTTTGTTGCCGGCGGAGAAGACTAAACAACGATTTACGGTTGGACAATCCTGTCCATTGTTATCGTTATCTTGCTCGTTGGCATGTTCCAGAGTTGGCCGGGTCGCCCCCGATGGGGCGCTTTCGTTCGGCCTTTAGGCAATCCTGCTCGTCATCAAGTTTGCGCTCGTCCTTCCCGGCCCAATCTGCGTGGTCGACACGCAACGGCAAGGGCTTGACGCTCATTCGGTAAAGGAACGCACTCACATGAAAAGAACTGTCATCGCCTGCGCTGGATTGATTGCGCTGCTTGCTGTGCCGCTGACCGCGCATGCCCAGGGCGTCGTGCGCGGCGCGGAGCAAGGCGCGGCGACCGGAAACCGCGCCGCTGGCCCGGTCGGCGGCGTTGTCGGAGGGGCCGTCGGCGGCGCCGTTGGCGGCGTAGCTGGCGGGGTTAAAGGCGTGCTCGGCGTCCCGCAGTCAAATAACAGAAGCGGCTATCGTCATCACCATCATTACAGGCATCATTATAACCATCATAATTATTAGCATCCCGAGAACCGGACTTGACGTTCCATTGCATCAAGTTCGGTTGTATTTCAATTGTAATTGTGTATATTATAATTATAATATAGTATATGTATAATTATGCGAGTCATGTAGTCTTGTATCGCGTTATGCGTATCCAATAAATGCCTATATAATATTGTTGAAAAACATTCGCTGAAAACAAACAAAATAGATTAATATTGTGTGGAACAATCGGGTCTGGCATCCGTTACATTGCCAGCTGCACGCAGCGGCGTCGAAGTTTTAAGGAGAATTAGATCATGAGCGGTTCAACAGACAAGATTTCCGGCAACGCAAACGCAGCGGTTGGAAATATCAAGCAGGCTGTCGGCGATATCGTCGGTTCCGAAAAACTTAAGCAGGAAGGGATCGCCCAGGAAGCCAAGGGAGAGGCGCAGAAGGCTGTCGGCGCCGCGAAGGACGCCATCAAGGATGGCGCGAACAAGATAGCCGACGCGATCAACAGAAAGCTTTAGTCGCCGGGGAAAAAGCCTTCACGGGCGCGGAGCAGGCCTTGCTCCGCGAGGCGATGTGAGGCCTGCGGCAAAGCCCCAGACTGGCGCGCGTCACGCTGGTCTGCGACCGTCGATGGCGCAGAGTCCCGGTCAGGCGGGCGCGGCTTCATGGCCAAAGGGGCGGGCGCAGCGCCTCGGCGTGCGGCCTTGTCGCCGGCTCTCCTTCCCTTCGCCGCGCGCGCCTGCTATCTCCCCTTGAATGACCACCCATCCCATCAGCAATATTCGCAATTTCTCCATCGTCGCGCATATCGACCATGGCAAATCGACGCTCGCCGACCGGCTGATCCAGACGACCGGCGCCGTCGCCGCGCGCGACATGGTCGAGCAGGTGCTCGATTCCATGGATATCGAGCGCGAGCGCGGCATCACCATCAAGGCGCAGACCGTCCGGCTGGAATATAAGGCGCAGGACGGAAACACCTATGTCCTCAATCTGATGGACACGCCCGGCCACGTCGATTTCGCCTATGAGGTGTCGCGCTCGCTCGCCGCCTGCGAGGGGTCGCTCCTCGTCGTCGACGCCAGCCAGGGCGTCGAGGCGCAGACGCTCGCCAATGTCTATCACGCGCTCGACGCCGGCCATGAGATCGTGCCGGTTCTGAACAAGATCGATCTGCCCGCCGCCGAACCGGAGCGCATCCGCCAGCAGATCGAGGACGTCATCGGGCTCGACGCCTCGCAGGCCGTGCTGATTTCGGCCAAGACGGGAATCGGCATCGATCTCGTGCTGGAGGCCATCGTCAATCGCCTGCCGGCCCCGAAAGGCGACGAGGCGGCGCCCTTGAAGGCCCTTCTCGTCGATTCCTGGTACGACGCCTATCTCGGCGTCGTCGTGCTGGTTCGCGTCATCGATGGAAGCCTCAAGAAGGGCCAGAAGATCAAGATGATGGCCGCCGACGCCCATTACGAGATCGACAAGATCGGCGTGTTCCGGCCCAAGATGCAGGACGTCGCCGAACTCGGCCCCGGCGAGGTCGGCTTCATCACGGCGCAGATCAAGCAGGTCGCCGATACCCGCGTCGGCGACACCATCACCGATGAGCGCCGGCCCTGCGCCGAGGCGCTGCCCGGCTTCAAGCCCGCCCAGCCCGTCGTTTTCTGCGGCCTGTTCCCGGTCGACGCCGCCGATTTCGAGGATTTGCGCGCCGCCATGGGGCGCCTCAGGCTGAACGACGCGAGCTTCTCCTATGAAATGGAAAGTTCGGCGGCGCTCGGCTTTGGCTTTCGCTGCGGCTTTCTCGGCCTCCTGCATCTTGAAATCATACAGGAGCGGCTTGAGCGCGAGTTCAATCTCGATCTCATCGCGACAGCGCCCTCGGTCATTTACAGGATCGTGCAGCGCGACGGCGTCGTCGTCGAACTGCACAATCCGGCCGACATGCCGGATCCGACCAAGATCGAGACGATCGAGGAGCCCTGGATCCGCGCGACGATTTTAACGCCCGACGATTATCTCGGCGCGGTGCTGAAGCTCTGCCAGGAGCGGCGCGGCACGCAGGTCGATCTCAACTATGTCGGCAAGCGCGCGATGGCGGTCTATGACCTGCCGCTCAATGAAGTCGTGTTCGATTTCTACGACCGGCTGAAGTCGATCTCGAAGGGCTACGCCAGTTTCGACTACGCGATCACGGACTACCGGGCGGGGGATCTGGTCAAAATGTCGATCCTCGTCAACGCCGAGCCGGTCGATGCGCTGTCCATGCTGGTGCATCGCGACCGCGCCGATTCGCGCGGACGCCAGATGGTCGAGAAGCTGAAGGAGCTGATTCCGCCGCATATGTTCCAGATCCCGATCCAGGCGGCGATCGGCGGCAAGATCATCGCGCGCGAGACGGTGCGGGCGCTTCGCAAGGATGTCACCGCGAAGTGTTACGGCGGCGACGCCACGCGCAAGCGCAAGCTTCTCGAAAAGCAGAAGGCCGGCAAGAAGAAGATGCGCCAGTTCGGCAAGGTCGAGATCCCGCAGGAGGCCTTCATCGCCGCGCTCAAGATGGATGGCTGAGGGGCGCGGCTTGACGGCGATGGCGCGCAAGGAGGGATCTGTTCCATGAAGGAGCGAAACATCGAGCCGTCGGCGCTGCATTTGGGCGACGAGGCTTTCATGTCGGTCGCGGAACTCAAGGCCTATGTCGCCGAAGTCGAGTCGGCCAGGGCCTCGAAATCCTATGAGGCGACGGCGCGCGCCGAGGATGCGAAGAAGGCGTTGATCGACAAGCTCATGAAGCCGATCGATTTCACGCCGGAAAAGGCCCATGCCTGCCTGCAGCGGCTCGAGCTTGCGGCGACGCGCGGCGAAACCCAATTGCTGGTCGCCCGCTTTCCGTCCGAATTTTGCACGGATCACGGGCGCGCCATCAACAATGCCGAACCGGAATGGCCCGAAACGCTGGTCGGCGGCCCGCGCAGCGTGTACGAAATCTGGAAGGAAAAGTTCAAGCCGCGCGGCTATGGCCTCAAGGCCATGATCATCGATTGGCCGGAGGGGCTTCCCGGCAATGTCGGGATGTATGTCACCTGGGGCTGAGAGGCGCCGCCGCGCGCGAGCTTTGCCGCGAATACATAGCCGGCGGGAAGAAAATGCGCCGTTTTGGCGAAGTCGAGTTCCCGCGCAAGGCCCTCATCGTCGCGCTCAAGTTGGATCGATGAGGGTGAGCGCGTTGATCATGATCAACATATTGCTGTAGAAAAATGGTCTAATATCGCCTCCTGTTCTCAATGCGGGGTTCGAGATGACGGAACAATCGACGACGCCATCCGCGCAAAACCTCGGCGACGAAGCCTTCATGTCGGTCGCCGACCTCAAGGCCTATGTCGCCGAAGTCGAGTCGGCCAAGGCTTCGGAATCCTATGGCGCGGTCGAGCGCGCCGAAAAAGCCAAAAAAGAGATGATCGACAAGCTGATGAAGCACGTCGAAATCACGCCCGAGAGGGTTCAGGCCTTTATCAGCCGCTTGCGTCAGGCGGCGTTGCGCGGCGAAAACGAACTTCTCGTCATCCGCTTTCCATCCGAACTGTGCACCGATCACGGGCGCGCCCTCAACAACAGCGAACCCGAGTGGCCCGATACGCTCGTCGGCGCGCCGCGCCAGTTCTATGAGATCTGGAAAGAAACGCTGGAGCCCGCCGGCTATCGCCTGAAAGCCATGATCCTTGAATGGCCGAACGGCTTTCCCGGCGATGTCGGAATGTTCGTCGCCTGGAAGTAGGGTCGCCATGTCGAAGGACAAGGGCGTGAAGGAAAAGGACGGGCCGGACGAGGTCGCGGCGGCTGAAGCCGAGGCGGCGGGGGCGACCGGCAAGCTCAAGCGCAAGTCCTATGAGGCGGAGCTCGAAAAGCTGGCTGTCGAAACGGTCAAGCTGCAGGAATGGGTGCGGCGCGAAGGCAAGAAAATCTGCATCGTTTTCGAAGGGCGCGACGGCGCCGGCAAGGGCGGCGTCATCAAGGCGCTGACCGAGCGCGTGAGCCCGCGAGTCTTCAGGATCGTTGCGCTCCCCGCGCCGACCGAGCGCGAGAAATCGCAGCTTTATGTCCAGCGCTATGTCGCGGAGCTGCCGTCGGCTGGCGAGGTCGTGATCTTCGACCGCAGCTGGTACAACCGCGCCGGCGTCGAGCGCGTGATGGGCTTTTGCACTGAGGAGCAGACGCGCCAGTTCCTCGAAGGCGTCGCGGGGATGGAAAAGAACATCGTCCAGGCGGACATCGTCCTTCTGAAATACTGGCTCGAAGTCAGCGAAGAGGAACAGACGCGCCGTCTCGAGCAACGCATCGCCGACGGGCGCAAGATCTGGAAGCTGTCGGAGATGGACCTCAAATCCTACAGCCGCTGGTATGATTATTCTCGCGCGCGGGACGCCATGTTTCTTTCCTCGGATACGCCCTGGGCGCCGTGGTACGTCGCCCGCTCCGACGACAAGAAGCGCGCGCGCCTCAACATCATCAAGCATCTGCTTGGCAGAATTCCCTATGAGGATGTTCCCAGAAAAAAGATCAAACTGCCGGAACGCCAGAAGCCCGAAGGCTACAAGGAGCCGAACTACACCTTCAAATGGGTCGAAGAGGCGTTCTGAAGCCAACAGATACGATCCGCTCGGCGCCCAACAGGGTGGATCGGCCCTGATCTAGCGCAGCGCGCCTGTCGCAAACAGCGCGGCCCATGCCGCGGCGATGGCGAAAACGAGGCCCGGGACGATCCGGATCGCGAAGCCGCCCGTTCCCGCCGTGACCGCCATGATGATTTTGCTGATCGTGTTGCTCGTCATCGCCAGCATGACCGGCAGAACGGCTTCCCGCGCCGCGATTTTGCCGGAGGCGACGAGGGAGGCGACCGAAATCGCCGCGCTATGCGTGTCGACGAAGCCCGCGGCCGACGCGCCGATCGCGATGCCGGCCGCGCCAGCCCATTCTTTCAGCGCCGCCGCCGCGATGAGCATGACGGCCATCGTCGCGGCCAGCGCGAGGGCGACCTTGACGCTGAAGGCGCGCCCCGGCTCCCGGTTCTGCGCGCCGCCTGTTTCCAGCGCGCGCGCCGTGAAGACGGCGCCATAGATCGCGGCCGCGCATCCGCCGGCGATCAGCGCCGGCGCGAGGAGGCGCAGCGTCGGCACGCTTGTGGCGGCGAGGATGGCCGCCATCTGGATGAAGGTCGCGACGGTCGAAAGGGCGGCGGCGGCGACGGCGGGCGCCAGCAGGGCGGGCTCCTTGAGGGCGAGGCCGGCCATTGAGCCGATCGTCGCCGTGCTTGAAGCGAAGCCCGACGCGAGCCCGGCGAGCGGCATGCCGAAGCGCGCCCCGAGCATCCGCGTCGCGATATGGCCGAGGCCGCCGATGCCGAGCACGAGGATCACAAGAAGCCAGATCGAGTGCGGATTGAGCGCCTCGAACGGCCCCATGTAGCGGTCCGGCAGCAAGGGGAAAATCACCAGCGTCGCCGCCGCGAAGATCAATGCGTCGGTGATTTCGCCCTTGCTCAGAACGCTCTGGGCGAAGCTGTGCATCGGCGTCTTCGCGGCGAGCAGGATCGCGACGACGACGCCGACGGCGCCGGCGAGGGCGGCGTCCTGGAGCGCGAGCGCGCCGAGCAGCGGCATGAAGGCGAGCGCGACCTCAGTGGTGAGGCCGGGGTCGTCGGCTGGCGTGCGCAGATAGGACACGACGATCAGGGCGGCGACGGAGGCGGTGGCGAGCGCCAGCACGAGCGTGCCGCCAATGTAAAAGGCGACAGCGCCGAGCAGGGCCGTGACGGCGAAGGTCCGCATCCCGGCCGGACGCCGCGCGGGACCTTCGCCCTTGCTGCGTTCGCGCTCTATGCCGATCAGCAGGCCGAGACAGAGCGCGACGAGGAAGCCGGAGAGGGGCTGCGCGAAGGAGAACATCGAACGTCACCGATCATTGAGCGCGGCCAGGTTTCGCGCATCCTATCGGGCGAAGCGCCGGACTGCACGCGGCGATGTCGCCGCGCGGGCGCATCACCCGCCGAGATAGGCTTTCGAGATGTCGTCATGAGCCAGCATCTCGGATCCCGCGCCCTGCAGCGCGATGCGGCCGGTCTCCAGCACATAGGCGTAATCGGCGAGTTCGAGCGCGGCATGGGCGTTCTGCTCGATGAGCAGAATGGTGCGCCCCTCGTCTTTCAGGCTCCTGATGATGGCGAAAATCTCCTCGACGAAGAGCGGCGCGAGGCCCATCGAGGGTTCGTCGAGGAGGAGCAGTTTCGGATCGGCCATCAGCGCGCGGCCGATCGCAAGCATCTGCTGCTCGCCGCCGGACAAAAGCCCGGCGATCTGCGTCAGGCGCTCCTTCAGGCGCGGGAAACGGGCGAGCACGCCCGCCCGCCGCGCCGCGATCTGCGCCCGGTCGCGCGTCAAATAGGCGCCTGCGTCGAGATTTTCGGCAACGCTCATCCGGCCGAAAATCTGGCGGCCCTCGGGCACAAGCGCGATGCGTTTGCGGGCGACGACATGGGCCGGGCGATTGGTCAGCTTTTCGCCCGCGAAAACAACCGATCCGGCGCGGATTTTCAAAAGCCCCGAGAGGCCGCGCAGGATCGTCGTCTTGCCCGCGCCATTGGCGCCGATGAGGCAGACGATCTGGCCGGCGCCGACGCAAAGATCGACGCCCTTGACGACGAGGCTGGCGCCATAGCCGATTTCAAGGCCGCGCGCTTCGAGCAGGGGGGCGCTCATGCGGCGCTCCCGCGCAGTTCCGCCGCGCCCTTGACGCCGAGATAGGCCTCGATAACCGCCGGGTCCGCCCGCACGGCGTCAGGCGCGCCCTCGGCGATCTTGCGGCCGAAATTCAAAACCGTGATCCGGTCGCAAAGGCGCATGACGAGGCCCATGTCATGCTCGACGAGAAGCATGGTGACGCCGCGCGCCCTGACCGCGCCAAGGAGATGGTTGAGCCCTTGAGTCTCGGCCGGATTCATGCCGGCGGCGGGCTCGTCGAGCAGCAGCAGCCTTGGCTTTGCGGCGAGCGCGCGGGCGATTTCGAGCCGGCGCTGATCGCCATAGGACAAAGCGCGGGCGAGCGTCTGCGCCACTGCGGCGAGACCAACGAAATCGAGAAGTTCGCGGGCCGCGCTGACGGCCGCCCGTTCCTTCGCGTGAAAGCCGCCAAGCCGCGTCAGGACGTCAAAAAGCGTTCCGCCCATTTCCGCGTGCATCCCGGCGAGGACATTTTCGAGCGCGGTCATCTCGTTGAACAGCCGCAGGTTCTGGAAGGTGCGGGCAAGCCCGCGCCGCGCCCGCGCGTCGGGCGCGAGACGCTCGATGCGTTCGCCGCGCAGCCGGATCGCGCCTGACTGGCCCCGGGCGAGGCCGCTGATCGCGTTGAAGACGCTGGTCTTGCCCGCGCCATTGGGTCCGATCAGCGCGTGAAGGCTGCCCGTCTCGACGCGAAGGCTCAAGGCGTCGATTGCGGTGAGCCCGCCATAGCGCAGGGTCAGATTCTCGATTTCGAGTTCCGGCGCGCTCATGTCGGAGCCTTTGTCGCGACGCCGATGCGGCCGATGCGCCAGGGCAGGATGCCATGCGGCATGTAGAGCACTGCGACGACGATGATGAGGCCGTTGACGACGAGGCGATAGTCCTGCAGCGGCCGCAGGATCTCAGGGAGCAGCGTCAGCACCATCGCGCCCGCGATTGGCCCGAGCGGCGAACGTATGCCGCCAAGGATCGCAAAGCTGAGGATCGTCACCGCCGCGTCGAAGCCATAGTCGTTCGGGCTGATCGAGGAGGAGGCGTGCGCGTTCAGCGCGCCGGCAAGGCCGGCGAGCATGGCCGAGACGACGAGCGCCGCCATTTTATAGCGCGGAAGATTGACGCCCCCGACGGCCGCGGCGACCTCATCCTCCCGGATCGCCTCCATGGCGCGGCCTATGCGCGAGCGGCAGATCAGGAACAGCGCCAGTACGGCGAAGAGCAGACATCCGTAAATCAGCGGAAAGCCGGCCTTCGCCGGAATGCCGGGAAGCCCAAGCGCGCCGCCGGTCAGATCCGACTGGATGAGGAAGATGCGCAGGATCTCGCCAAGGCCGATCGTCGCCAGCGCGAGATAGACGCCCGAAAGGCGCAGCGTCGGCACGCCGATCGCGAGCGCGACGGCGGCGGGCGCCAGCATGGCGGCGGCGAGAACGAGCGGGAAGGGCAGGCCGGTATGCAGGCTGAGCAGGGCCGAGGCATAGGCCCCGAGCCCCATGAAGGCCGCCTGGCCAAGCGACAATTGGCCGATCGCCAGCACGACATACATGCTCAGCGCCAGAAGCCCGTTGACGCCGAGCGCGACGAGCAGGCTCTGGTAGGTCCAGAGGAAATCGTCGAGGTCGAAGCCTGTCATCAAGGGAATTCGTCGAAGCTCATGGCGGCGATGGGATGGGCGCGGCGCGCGCCTGCCTCCCGGCATAGTGGCTCCGCGCATTTCCGGCAAGTTCGCGGCTGAAGCTTCGGCTCCAGGGGCCCCGCGCAGCCTTTGGAGGGCGGCGGGGGCGGCTTGGAGAAGCCAGCCGAAGCGCGATCGTTGGGCCTTGCGGCGGATCGGGGGTCCGCTGCAAGGGGGTGGCGAAACGGTCCGGTCCCGCGCGGGAGATCCCGCGCCATTTTCGAGCCGGGCGATCAGGCCGGCCCGTTCTAATTTACGTTTCGCCGGCCGCAAAAGTTTTGCGCGCGGCGCCCCGCCCTTCGCGATCGTGTCAAAGTTTGAGTTTCTGCACCTCGCGGGACGCGGCTTGTCCGCTCTTGACGGGAAGCGCGGACCAGCAGCCCCTTCAGAGAGGGCAGGCTCCAAGGCTATTTCAGTGGGAGGAACAGGTCAGTAATGGTTTCGTGCTCCGGCACGTCAGGGTAGAAGCTGACCCGCTGGCAGAACATTGAAAAGTCACGCGTTTCCTCCCCGCTGGCAGGAAGCCAGTCGCGATAGAGGAACAGGGCTGGCGCCTCCAGGTTTTCGCTTCCGCCGATGACGCGAAGAACCGCGCAGCGACCGCCCGGGATCACCCCCGCTTCGACTCCATGTGTATTCGCTTCGATCGAACTGTTCGTCGCGGCGCAGAGGTCGAGACGGAATTCGGCCGCTGGCGTGGTGCGCGGGTCGGAGTGAAAAACCGTGTAGGTCGCGCTGACGTTCCGGCCCAATCCGGCCGCTCTTCGCCAGGAGATGAAGCGTCGGACAGTTTCATACACGCGGTCCGGATCGCCGCGATGCGCCATCAGCGCGACCGGCGTCTCCGGGAAGTCCCGGATGCTTACGTGATTTACCGAATAGGTCGTCATGTGCTTGCTCCTCGCATTGGTGAGTGGCCCGAAGGCCGCAAGCCACGGCTCCCAATCGGGAGATCTCCGGAACGCTGACGGCGCTTGCCCGATGCGTCCCCGAAAGGCGCGGGCAAAAGCGTCCGGCGCCTCATAGCCGGCATCCATCGCAACTTCGGTGACATTGGCGTCATTGCGGAACGCTAGTTGATAGGACGCTCGCTTCAGGCGGGCGAGCTGAACGTAGCGATAGACCGAGACGCCAAAGGTCGCGCTGAACTGCCGATGGAAGTGATGCTTCGAGAAAGCCGCCACGCCGCTGAGCGTCGCCAGGCTCAGATCGCCATCGAGATGCCGGTCTATAAAGTCCAGCACCTTCCGCATCCGGGCATGATAACATTCGAGCGCCGTCTTCGTCATTCCGTCCCCCGTGGCGCCAACCAGATAGACTGTCATCTCCAAAGTGCGCTCGACCGTTCTTGCTGTTCTGAAAGGGGCGACGCGTCGGCTCTACCGAGCCCACCTTTTAGCGCGGCTCCCGGGTCAGTCCAATGGCGGGTCGCGGGGCCGACTCGGGGCGAGACCGGAAATTCAAACCGAGACGCTTGCTCCTTCGCCGGGCGCTGGGCAAGCGGCGCGCCGTCAGGCATATTGCGGGACCGCCGCCCGCCGGATCGCGCAAGCAGGAAGCCAAAAATGTCAGACTCCGCGAAGCTCATCGAACTTGACGAACGCATCGCCGCGATCCGCGAGAATATCCGTGAGTTGATCGAACAGGCCGCCGCCTATTCGGGCGCCGAGGACGAGACGCGCACGGCCGACCGCATCGCCGAGGAGGAAGCGCAGCTGGCGGCGCTGCTGAAAGAGCGCGAGGCGCTCGGAGGTTAAGCCCGCTTCGCGCTGGCGCGGCCGAAGAGGCCGAGCGGGCGCACCCACAGGGTCAGCACCAGCGTCAGAAATCCGACGGCGTCCTTGTAGACCGACGAGACATAGCCCGCCGTCAGCGCTTCGAGCAGCCCGATCAGGAGCCCCGCGACCAGCGCGCCGCCAATGTCGCCGAGGCCGCCCAGAATGATGATGGCGAAGCCCTTCAAGGTCATGGCCTCGCCCATATAGGGCGTGATGGCGTTATATTGCAGTCCGATCAGCACGCCCGCCGCGCCGCCGAGCGCGCCGGAGATGAAGGAGACGCGCCGCATCACGGCGCCTGTGTCGATCCCCATCAATTCGGCGGCGTCGGGGTTTTCGGCCATGGCGCGCATGGCGAGGCCGATGCGGCTTGCGCGCAGCAGAATGATGAGGCCGAGGGTCAGCGCCGCGACCGTGCCGGTGATCAGGATCTGCGTCGGCGAGACGCTCGCGCCATGGAAATCATAGGGCGCGTTGTCGATGAGGCCGATCGGAAAGCGGCGGATCTCGGAGCCAAACAGCGCCGTCATGCCCGAATAGAGAAACAGCGTGCCGCCCAGCGTCACCATCAGCGAGGCGAGTTCGGGCGCGCTCGCCTTGCGCAGGCGCGAGAGGAGCAGGGCGTCAAGGACGACGGCGATGAGGCCGGCGCCGATCGCGGCCAGCGGCAGGGCGAGGCCAAGCGGCGCGCCTTTCAGCGTCGCGAAGAGCGCGATATAGGCGCCGGCCGAGAAGTAAAACCCATAGGTCAGATTGATGACGCCGAGCACGCCGAACATCAGGGTGAAGCCCAGCGCGAACAGCGCATAGGCCGAGCCGGCGACGAATCCATTGATGATCTGCTGGGCGAACATGAAGGGCCTAAACCGCGTTTCGAACTCCGCCATAGACGCCGGGCCGATCCCCATTCGTCAAGGGGCGAATGGGGAATTTTAGCATTGGCGTTCGGTCAGCCGAACTTACCGCGCCGCCGTCGCTGCGCTATTGAGTGAATTCAACAAGCAATGATGTTGGCTTGGTTGAGCAGGATGCAACGAACGTTGGATGGAGTTAGTCACTATGAAAGACTTGATTGACGCGCTAAGCTCTAGGTTCGACGCTATTATGGTGAGGGTCTATGGTGGTATTTTAGCTTTATTTATGCTCTGCGTCTCTGTATTGACGGTTTTGGCTGTAATTATTGTTTTTTATTTCGTCATCTTTATTCATATGCCAGAACGCGAAGACATCAACATGTATTTGGTGGGAGACTTCGCCGTGTGGCTCATCGCAATGTTCGTTACAACCCTGTTGTTGATCAGATCGCCGCTGACGCCGCGCACATTTTTGTTCACCGCCTTTTTTGCTATTGGCAGCTTCGTCGGCATCTTCGCGGCGGCTTACAGATCCTGCGGACTTCACTACTCTGATTGCAATCCAACCGGTACAACTTGCGTGACCGCCACATCTCACAATGGTTACGATGCGCTCTATTTTTCCGCCATCACCTTATCCACGGTCGGCTATGGCGACTTCACCCCAGCTAACGCGCCAGCCCGATTATTTGCGGCCATCGAGGCCTTAAGCGGCTATTTTTTGCTGGCGCTCCTCGTTTTCGCCATGACTAAAGTCGTCAGCTTGAAAGAGAAGGGATAGCGCGTCATGTGCGGAAGGGCCTGACGTATCGCTCGCGTCTGGTCGGGTCTTCGCAATCGGCCCAAGAAAAAGCGATGGCTGGCGGGGAGCCGACCGGTTGTTTTGACGGGGACGGGCCGGAAACTCGTTGCAGGAGAAAATCGGGTCCACGTTGCGGAACTCTAAGTGATCATGTAGCATTTAGCCGGCCGACCGTTGGCCAGCTTTGCGAAGCCGGCCAACGCGAATGATTTAGGAGCTGAGTAGTTTCTCTCTGCAGAACGTTCCGTCGACATGATTGACCGATGACAGGTCGCAGCGACGCGCTTCATTCGGAGGTAAAAATGCCTGACGGCCTTCTCCGCTCCGCGAAACGTCAAGCCCTCGTCTCATTGGTCAGGGAGCCGGCCGCAAAATCTTTCAGCTCGCCGCGCGGACGCCTGACGAAGCTCCTTTGCGTCATGTTCGCGTTGAATCTCATGGCGGGGCTGTTGGATCCTGCAACCGCAGCGGAGCCGGAGACGCCGCCCGAGACGCCGCGCTCAACGGAAACCGCAATTCCCCGGACGCCGGAGCACCACAAGCCGACGCCGGAGCAACTGGAGGACTGGCGCCAGTCGATTGTGAAAACCCCACAGCCCAACGCCGGTTGCTTCAGGGCGGAATATCCTGACAGAGAGTGGCGTTCGGTCCCCTGCAAAAAGCCGCCGAACAAACTCTATCTGCCGAAAACCCCGGTCGAGCAGGTGGGCAACGGCCCGGATTTCTCCGCGACGGTGACCGGCCTCATATCCCGGGCCGAGGGCTCGTTCGAGCCGGGAACATCGGTGGCGAGCGAATGCGCCGTGCAGTGCCCGAAGGGCAGTTGCCCGGCCGATCCGACCTGTGCCGGCTCCACCGCCGTCAATGAATATTCGCTCCAGGTCAACACCCAGACGTTTAAGACCAGCACATGCGCCGGCTCGCCGGGCGGCATTGACGGCGGTTGCCTCGGCTGGCAGCAGTTCGTCTACTCCTCCTCCGGCGGCGGCTTTATCCAATACTGGCTGGAAACCTACGGGCCGGCTGGCACAAGCTGCCCAAAACCACAGGGCAAGAGCTGCAAGGCTGGCTCCGTTTCGAGCGATGGCTGGTGCCCGTATTCTTTCAACCCCGGAGGCGCGGTCTATTGCGTGGTCAACGCAGCGAGCGGCGCGCCGGCGCCGGCGGAGCCCATCACGTCGCTGCCGGAGCTGAAACTCGACGGTGCCGCGGCCGGCGCGATCGGGCCGAATGACACAATCATCGTCACGACGCCGGGCGGCGTCGTCAACTCGGCGTCCGGCAATAATTATTTTCCCGATCTCGGCCAGAAATGGCAGACCGTTGAATTCAATGTCTTTGGCGATAGCGGCGGCGATCAGGCAGTGTTCAGCGCCGGGACGACAATTGTGGTGCGCACGCAGGTCGATAGCGTATCGACGATCGCGCCCACCTGCAACAATGAGAGCTTCACCGGCGAATCCAACAATCTGAGCCTCGTCGGCGCTCCCACCGTCGTCGCGACGACGGCATTGCCGTCGATCGTGTTCAAGGAGAGCAACGCCGCCGGAGGAACCCCACCGACCTGCACGCCAAGCGCAGGGGGGCTCAACTGCACGGAAATCATTAGTTCCGGTTCCACCAGTTGCACCGATGCCGGCGGCGGCGCAAGCACCTGCGCCTTCGCCACATGCCCGGCGGGATTGACCCTCATGGGCGGCGGCGGCGCCTGTTCGGCCGGCGATTCGAAAATCAAGAGCCTGTTCCCGGTCGAGCGCCTCGGCCGATTCTCCATCGTCTGCGACAAACAGGGCGTCGATCCTCAGGCCATCGCGATCTGCTGCCATCTCTGAAGCCGGGACTCTCTGCTATTTGCTCCTCCTGTCGCTCTCGACTGTTAGACCGTTGCGAACGAAAGAGACCTTGTAGTTTAAACCCAACATTGCCGGGAGGCGTTAAAATGATCGCGGCGTTTTCATCTACAATCAGACTTTGCGCCGTCGCGCTCCCCCTGCTCGCATCTCTGCCGGTCTCATCGCCGTCGCTGGCGGCGACGCTGAACTGCGTCCAGGTTTCGAGTTCCGGTTCGACCAGTTGCAGGGACGCCGGCGGCGCTCCATCGACCTGCGCGACGGCGACATGTCCAGGGGGCTTTACGCTCACGGGCGGCGGCGGCGCCTGCGCGGCCGGCGGCACACGAATCAAAAGCCTTTTCCCCAACGAGCGCAATGGCTCCATGACCATCGTCTGCGAGCAACAGGGCGTCGCGCCCGAAGCCGACGCAGTCTGCTGCCGACTCCAATAGGTCCTGCGAGCATCATTCCGACGACGCCCGTCCTTGAGCGTCGCGAAAAGCGCGATACAGGCGCCGGCCGAGACGTAAAACCCATCGATCAGATTGATGACGCCGGGCAGATCCCCATTCGTCAAGGGGCGAATGGGGGATTTACGGCCATGTCCGCCGTTCGGAGGCGGACGTCCGGCCCAAATCGGGCTCAGGCGCTTTGAGACGCATTGACAAAAAGCCGCGCAGCGTCACCATGCCGTGCGGGAGGCCGGCATGGCGGAGATCACGACGACGCATCAGCCGAATTCCGCGGCGAGCGGCCCGCCTCCCCATTGCCTGGATCGCGACAGGGCTTGGGCTCGTGGCGCCCGCGGCCGCGCAACAGGTCGACGCCAGTCTGAACGAAGATCCGTTCGGCGCCATTCAGAAATCGCTTGCCGGCTTGCAAAAAGGCGCCGCTGCCTGCGCAACGCCGTCGGTCGCAAGCGCCGCCAAACGTGACCCTCGCTCATTTCCCCGGCCTCGGAGGCGCGCATGCGGATTCCCTTAAATCAAGCGATGAGAACTGCATTTTTATTGGCCGCCATGGCGGCGGCGTCGGTTTCTTTTGCTGTGGCGGCGCACGCGGAGTCCCGATCCCGCGGAGCGATCAACGCGGATGCGGCCGGCGCGCGGAGCGGCGCCGTCGTCGTCAACATCGACAAGACCACGCAAACAATGGCGGTGTTTTTGGGCGGGGTGGAAAAATATGAATGGCCGGTCTCAACCGGCCGGCCGGGATATTCAACCCCGTCAGGAACCTATGGCGCCACCTCGATGAACGAAATCTGGTATAGCAAAGAGTGGGACAACGCCCCCATGCCGCATGCCATTTTCTTTATGAAGGATGGTCACGCCATCCACGGCAGTTTTGACGTCAAGAATCTTGGCGCGCCGGTCTCGCATGGCTGCGTGCGCATCTCGCCCAAGAATGCCGCCACGCTTTTTGCGCTGGTGAAGGCGAACGGCCTGGAGAATACGCAGGTCACGGTGACCGGGGTTAGCCCGGGCGGCGAGTATGGGGTCGCCGGGGCCCAGACAAGCCCGCGCCCGGATTTTTTCGCGCCGTTTTTTGGCGGATTTCAGGGTCGCTAGGGTTGCGCCGGGACCAGACATCCAACGAAAGGCCAAAACCATGAGCGATCAAGCGAGGGTGGAAACACAACAGCCCGGGGAGGCGGCGGACGCCGCGATCGAGGCCGCAATCGCCGCCGAGCGGCGGCGCTGCATCGACCGCGTGCTGACTTATGCTGCGCTGAGGGATCAGGCCGCCGTCAATCTGGACAAGGCCGAAGAGGGCGGCGGCGCCGAGAAGCCGAGCGAGGGCGCGGCGGAGCGCGTGCGAATGCAGGCGGAGGTCGCGCGCGACATAGCCGCGTTCCTGGCCGAGGAGACGCTTCGCTAAGCGAGGCCTCCGGATGGAGGGATCCGGACGTTTGGACGGGCCGGGCGCCGGGCGCATCCCGCCCGGCAGGGCGCGTTCAAGTTAAATCGCGCGGCTGCTACGCCGATGGTCCGCGTCGATGGCGGGCGGTGCGCCCTTGAGCGCCGCGAAAAGCGCGATACAGGCGGCGGCCGAGAGCTAAAACCCTCAGGTCAGTTTGATGACGCCGGGCGCGCCGAACATCAGGGTGGGCCGAGCGCGAAGAGCGCATAGGCAGATCCGGCGACGAGTCCATTGATGATCTGCTAGGCGAAGATTTGGGGCCTGGTCTCGGATGGAACGCCTTCTCCCGCGTGCGGGAGAAGGCAGCCCTCAGCGAGGGTCGGATGAGGGCGAGGGCGAGCGCGAGCGGACAGGGAACATGCTTTGCCTATTCCACCACCTTTCCGAGGCGCTCCCAGCGGACGCCGCTTTCGCTCTTGGAAAACCAGACCTGCCGAGCTTTGCCGACGAGATCGGACAGAGGAACCGCGCCAAACTTGCGCGAATCCGTGGTGTTGTCTCTGTTGTCGCCGAGCAGGAAAATCTGTCCGGGCGGCACGGTGACATCGACATCCGCGTCGGCCGCGTTCTTGTCCCATTGCACGCGCCAGCTACGCTCGCCCGAATGCTCCGTCGTCATCATCCGCTCGCCGTCGACGGTTTCTGCCCGCGTCAGGCTTTTGCCGTTGACCGCGACCTCGTGTCCCTTGATCGTGACATGGTCGCCGGGCAAGCCGATCACGCGCTTGATGTAAATCGCCGTGCGGTCGTTCGGGTAGACGAAGAGGCCGATGTCGCCCGATTCCACGCGGCCTTTGCAATTGGGGCAGTTGTAGCGCTTGTCGGCGAGGAGAAAGTCGCCTTTTAGAATGCTGGGCTCCATGCTGGCGCTGGGGATACTGAAGGGCTCCGCCTGATGCGGCCGCACCGTATCGAGGAAGAGCGAGAGGATCGCCGCGTTGCCGGCGATAAACAGCAGGGCGTAGAGCCCGCTGACCTGCCATTCCCGGCGCGTGTAAATCTGGCGGTTCTTCGCCGCGCCCCACGCATCGGCGATGGCGTAAATCCAGACGCCGAAAGTCAGCAGAACGCACAGGATAAGCAACGGCAGCATCAACGCCGCCGGCACATAGAGCGCGGCGATGGTTTCACCGGGGGCGCCGATGAGGGCAAAGCCGAGAAACAGCCAGAGCGCCTTGTTCACCTCGCCATTGTAGAGCTGGCCAAGGCCGGGCAGCGCGAGCGACAGCAGCGCCGCGACGATTGGATGACGCGGATGAATGTCGTCGGGAGATGGGGAAATTGCGGTCATCGGTCACTCCTTCGTGGGATGTTAGTGAGCGGCGCCCGCGATAAAGGCGAAGAGCGCGAATTCGCCGAGCAAAAAGGCGCCGAGCCCGGCTCCGACGCCAAGGGAGGCCCACTGCCATGGGCGCAGCGGCTGCGGCTGCGAATTGCGCTGTGGGATCGTGCGGGTGAGCGCCGTGACGCGCTGAGCGAAACCTTGCGGCGGAACCAGCGCTTGCGCGGCGAGCAGCCGGTCGAGATCTTCAGTCATCGTCTTTCTCCAGAATTTCTCGAAGTCGGGCGCGGGCGCGGTGCAAGCGGACCTTGACGGCGCCGGTCGTGCAGCCCTCGAGGCGGGCGATTTCGGCGAGGCCGAGGTCTTCGATGTAGCTCGCCGCCAGCAGGCTGCGGTCGGCGGGGGCGAGGCGCCCCAGCGCCATGCGCAGCCGCGCGCGCTGCTGCTTGGTTTGTAGGGCCTCGTCGGGTCGCGGGCGGTCGCAGGCGGCGTCGGGCGGCTCCGCGCCATCCATGATTTCGACGCGGCGCGACGGCCGCGCCAGATGCGTCAGCGCGAGATTTCGGGCGATGGTCAAAATCCATGTCGCTGGGCTGGCGAGCTTTGCATCGAACTGCCGTGCATTGCGCCACAGCCGCAAGAAGGTCTCCTGCGCGATATCTTCCGCCGTCGCGCTGTCGAGCCCCATGCGGCCGAGATAGCCGAATATCCTGCCCTGATGCGCATCGACGAAGCGACTGAAGGCGATGTGATCCCCGGCGGCTATTTTGTCGATGTCGGTGTGCAAGGCGCCGCTCCAGATGTGCTTCTTATACTGGCGGGCGGCGAAAAGGTTACAGCGAGGACGGGCCAACGGCGGCGGGCCCTTCAGCGTCGCCAAAAGGGCGACGCATCGAGATCTGCTTCATGGCGCTACGCCGTCAATGCCATCCAGGCCGCAAGAGAGTCCATGTAGTCTCTCCAATGCGCTATCTTCCGGTTGTCGATCTTGATGATCGAGCAAAACCGATTGTCATACGTTACGCCCGTCGCGAGGATGGTCCCATGGACTTCATATTCGATGACGACGACGCGCCCGTCGTCCGTCCGGTGGGCGATCAGCTTGTCGGCGGATTGAAGCGCGATGTTGTCGACATATCCCTTGAACGCGGCCATCAGGCCGGTTCGCCCGTTGATGACGCGAGGCCAGCCGGGGAGCTCGTAGAGGACCTCGTACACGATGTCGCCGGCGACGATATCGAAGAAATGCTCGCCATCGACGAGGTCGCCCAACGCGTCTCGAACCAGGTTGAAATAGGGCTCGGCTGGCTTGTAGGTGGCGTATTTCTTATTCGGCATGCTGGACTTCCTCGTACACGTCGCATCGGTTGCTTACAACAGGAGGCCTATGTGTAAATCACCCCCTATCTCGCCTCTCCCTGCAACGCCCGCAAAATCGCGCGCACCGAAATGCGGATGGCGTCCGCGCGGGTGATCTCCGCGCTCACCTGCGGCGGATCCTTCGCGACGGCGACGAGCTGGCGCGCGACGGATTTCGCCTTCTTGGCCGGGGCGCGCGCGAGCAGCGCGAGCAGCTCCTCGATCACGACGACAAGATCGTCGCCGTCCGCAGTGGCTGTTTTCCCCTCGTCCTCCAGCCACATCGGCCCGTCGCCCGTCTCCAGCCAGCGCGGGCTGAGGCCGATGGTCCGCGCGATGAAGGTGAAATTATCGAGCGTGCCGGTGATTTCGCGAACGCCGTTGCGGTCGCGCCCGATGAGGGAATCATAGAGATAGGTTTTGCTAAACCCCGCCGAGATGCTGGTCCGCGCCATGTTGAGGCGCCTGGCGGCGAGCGCGGCCTTCATCCGGCGCCTGATCTCATCATCCATGCCCGCCCCCCGACCAGCGCGGATAGCCCCCCGCCTGAGACCCTGTTTGGAAACCCCGCCCACCTCATCCTGAGGAGCTTGCGAAGCAAGCGTCTCGAAGGATGTGTTCAGGGCGTGTTGCAGACGCCCTCGTGGTTCGAGACGGCCCTTCGGGCCTCCTCACCATGAGGGTGCCGATGGAAGCGAGCCTATTTCAAAATGGTGAACTTGCCGTTGGCGACTTCAAGCACCAGCACGCCCGAGGTCACCGCCGGATCGCGGCCCTCCGTGAAGGAAAATTCGCCCATGACGCCGTCGATTTTCGTCTTCAGCAGCGCCTCGCGGATCGAATCGCCGGAGAGGTCCTTGGCGGCGTTAAGCGCGCTGGCGACAATCTGCGCCGTGTCGAAGGCTTGCGCCGCGAATTGATCCGGGTCCACGCCATAGGCGGCGCGATAATCGGCGATGAATTTCTCGTTCAAGGGATCGCTCTTGCCGACGAACCACGGGCTGCCGACGAGAAGCCCGTCGGAGGCGGCGCCGGCGATTTCGAGCACTTTCGGGGAGTTCATGCCATTGCCGCCGATGACCCGCACGGACGCGGGGATGCCCAGCGCCTGCTTGCCCAGGAGGATGCCGGCGCCGGCATCGGCCAGAGCCGAGACGACGATGGCGTCGGGATTGAGGCTCTTGATCTTGGTGAGCTGCGCGGAAAAATCCACGTCCTTGGCGCCGAACGTCTCGGTGGTCAGAACCTCGATGTTGAGATCGGCCAGCGCCTTCGCCATCACGTCATAGGCGGATTTGGTGAAGGCGTCGTCGCGCCCGTAAAGCACGGCGACCTTCTTGACGCCGAATTTTTCGCGCGCGGTCCTGAGCGTGACCGGGATGACGTCGGCTTCCGGCAGCGAGGTGCGGAACACATAGGGGCCGATGGCGGTGATCCCGTTCGCCGTCGTCGAGGTGCCGATGATCGGCGTCTTGCGCTCAACCGCGATCGGCGC
>Ga0182014_10000084_pt1 | contig 95441 bp, 92 predicted proteins | sample 612S2DmetaG_FD_120489 | JGI IMG/M metagenome (GOLD analysis project Ga0182014, IMG submission 120489) | Permafrost microbial communities from Stordalen Mire, Sweden - 612S2D metaG | ecosystem: Environmental > Terrestrial > Soil > Wetlands > Permafrost | place: Sweden: Stordalen | collected... | reverse complement strand
GCCCTTGGCCTGCTCGCGCTTGATCAGGTCCATCTTGTCCTTGGGCTTGGCCTCGGCGAGGAAATCGTCCACCCCGGCCTCGCGGGCAATGACTGCGGCGGTCAGAGGATTGTCGCCGGTGATCATGATGGAGCGGATACCCATGGCGCGCAGCCGGGCTAGCCGATCCTTGAGACCGCCTTTGACAATGTCTTTGAGGTAAATCGCACCCAAGGCTGTCGAGTTTTCCGCCACTACCAGCGGCGTTCCGCCCAGCCGCGCGATCTGCTCGACGTGATCGCGGACCTTCTGAGGCAACGACGAACCCTGATCTTCAAGGAAGCGGGCAATAGCGTCCACCGAACCCTTGCGGATGCGAGTGCCGGGGAGGTTGACGCCGCTCATACGCGTCTGTGCGGTGAAGGGCACAAACTCGGCGTGAATGTCGCCCAGGTCTCGCCCGCGCAGGTTGTACTTTTCCTTGGCCAGGACGACGATGGAACGGCCTTCAGGAGTCTCATCGGAGAGCGAGGCGAGTTGGGCCGCGTTGGCCAGCCGTTCAGGCGTCACGTCCGGGGAGGGCAGGAACTCGGTGGCCTGGCGATTGCCCAGGGTGATGGTGCCCGTCTTGTCGAGCAGAAGGGTGTTCACGTCACCTGCGGCCTCGACGGCGCGGCCGCTCATGGCCAGGACGTTGTACTGGACGAGGCGGTCCATGCCGGCAATGCCGATGGCAGACAGCAGGCCGCCGATGGTGGTGGGAATGAGGCAGACCAGCAGCGAAACCAGAACGAAGACTGTCTGCGGAGCCTTGGAATAGATGGCGAAGGGTTGCAGCGTGACTACGGCCAGGAGAAACACAATCGTCAGGCCGGAGAGCAGAATGCTGAGCGCAATTTCGTTGGGAGTCTTCTGGCGCGTGGCGCCCTCGACCAAGGCAATCATGCGATCCAGAAAAGTTTCGCCGGGGTTGGAGGTGATGCGAACCTTGATCCAGTCCGAAAGGACTTTTGTCCCGCCGGTCACGGCCGAGCGATCGCCGCCAGCCTCGCGGATGACGGGGGCCGACTCCCCGGTGATGGCCGATTCGTCCACTGAAGCCACACCCTCAATGACTTCGCCGTCGCCGGCGATGTAGTGGTTGGCTGCAACGTAGATCACGTCTCCGGCGCGCAGCAGGGCGCTGGCGATCTCTTCAAAGCCGCCGTCAGCCGTGTACCGCTTCGCGATGGTCTCGCCTTTGGCCTTGCGCAGCGTGTCGGCCTGGGCCTTGCCGCGGCCCTCGGCCATGGCCTCGGCAAAGTTGGCGAAGAGCACTGTGAACCACAGCCAGAGGGTGATTTGGAGGTTGAAACCGAAGCCGGCCCGGTGATGAACGGTGTTGTCGATCAGGATCGCCGTGGTGAGTACACACCCCACTTCAACGACGAACATCACGGGGTTCTTGGCCATCCAGCGCGGATCGAGCTTGCGGAATGCGTCCACAAGCGCCTGCGCCATGATTTCCGTGTTCCAAAGGCTTTTCTTTTTCGTCATAACAGTCCGTTTCGCCTTGTACGTGTGCAGTGTCGGAGAAAGTTAGAAAATCTGGCCCGACTTGAGCACCAAGTGCTCCAGAATCGGTCCCAGGCTGAGTGCCGGGAAGAATGTGAGCGCGCCTAGAATGACGATGATGCCGACCAGCAACACGGTAAACAGGGCGGTGTTCACAGGGAAAGTACCGGGCGAGGGTGGCACGCTTTTCTTCTGAGCCAGGTTGCCGGCCAGAGCCAGCACCGGAATCATCATGAGGAAGCGGCCAATCAGCATCGTCCAGCCCAACGTCACGTTGTACCACCATGTGTTGGCGTTCAAGCCGGCGAAGGCCGAGCCGTTGTTTCCAGCAGCCGAAGTGAAGGCGTAAAGAATCTCTGTGAGTCCGTGCGGGCCCTGGTTGGCCAGGCTGCTCAGGCCAATATTGGGCGAGAGAACGAAGACCGCGGTCAGGGAAAGAATGGTCAGCGGAAAGATGAGCACGTAGAGCATGGACATCTTCACGTCGTAGGCTTCAATCTTCTTGCCGAGGTATTCGGGCGTGCGGCCCACCATGAGGCCGGCGATGAAGACCGCCAGAACCACGAAAATGAGAATGCCGTAAAGCCCCGAACCCACGCCGCCGAAGACCACCTCGCCGAGCATGATATTGGTGAGCACGACCATGCCGCCCAGAGGCGTGAGCGAGTCGTGCATGGTGTTGACCGCGCCGCAACTGGCGTCGGTGGTGACGGTGGAGAAGAGCGACGACTGGCTGACGCCGAAGCGCACCTCCTTGCCCTCCATATTGCCTGCCGGCGCGGTGGCGCTGCCAGTCTGGGCAACGCCGTGCAGAAGCGGATGAGGCTGCGACTCGGCCCAGTAGACGGTGGTGAATCCAACCGTGAAGAGCACAAACATGGCCGCGAAGACTGCCCAGCCGTGGCCCGGTGAGCCGGTCATCCGGCCCAGCGTGTAAGTGAGCCCCGCCGGAATGATGAAGATGGAGAGCATCTCAAGCAGATTCGAGAAGGGCGTGGGGTTTTCGAAAGGATGGGCGCTGTTGGCGTTGAAGAAGCCGCCGCCGTTAGTGCCCAGCATCTTGATGGCTTCTTGCGAGGCCACCGGACCCTGCGCGATGGTCTGCGTCTGTCCGGGCTGTTCGAGCGGATGAGCCGTGGTATAGGCGTTCAGGTTCTGCGGAACGCCCTGGCCAACCAGCAGCAGCGCATAAATCAGCGAGGCGGGCAGCAGCACGTAAAGCAGGGTACGCGTGGCGTCCACCCAGAAGTTGCCGATGGTGCCCGAACTGGTTCGCTTGATGCCACGGATCAGCGCCACAGCCACCGAGATGCCCACCGCCGCCGAGAGGAAGTTGTGATACGCCAGACCGGCCATCTGCGTCAGATAGCTCATCGTCGTCTCGGGCGTGTACGACTGCCAGTTGGTGTTGGTAGTGAAGCTGGCCGCGGTATTCCAGGCCAAGTCCGGTCCGACGCTGGCGAGTCCCTGCGGGTTCCACGGCAGCAGGGATTGCAGCCGCTCAATGCCGTAGGTGACCAGCAGACTCACGGCCGAAAAGCCCAGCACCGCAAAGGCATAGTCGCGCCAGTTCATCTCCTGGCTGGAGTTGATGCCGGAGAGCCTGTAAATGAGCCGCTCGATGGGGCGGAGCACCGGGGTGAGCCATGTGCGCTCGCCCTCCAGCACGCGGGCCAGGTAAAGGCCCACCGGACGGACGCTCGCCAGCAGAATCGCGGAGAAGAGGACAAATTGCAACCAGCCATTAGCGGACATCGTTAGAACTTCTCCGGAAAAAGCAGGGTGAGGGCCAGGTAGCCCAGCAATAAAACGGACAGAACCAGCGCAACCACGGTGATGACGTCGAACTGCATCGGGTTACCTCAACTTCTGGCAAGCCATGACGTAAAGAAACGCCAGGCCGAAGAAAACTACCGTGAACAGCAACATCGTCAGATCTTGCATCGCATCTCTCGCAATTCCTTGGGCAGGAGACCGTTGCACTCCTGCGGGAAACGCCTGTCGCCGGATCGCAACCCGTTTCGTGGCTATACCGAGAGCGGGGAAGCCGCCCAAGAATGATTCTGGCTAAGGTCTCGTTTAAGTATCGAAAAAGTTTTCTAAATAAAGCGTAAGGATGGTGGCACAACAACCACCGAAAGCAAAAGAAAACAAAAAGCTGTGGTCCAATTCCACGCATGAAGAGCGATTTGTCCGTCGCCACCATCGTGTCTTGTTGATTATGAACAAAAGAGATATAGATTTATTCGTACATTTGGTGCTAATATGCGAATAATCATTTGCAGAGGTTCTGTGAGCTTTTCAAGATTTGTTGGAAGGCTGGCTCGGTTATTGAGGCAATTTTTCAACGAAAGAGAGGGTCATCCTGCGATGAAGCGAGTTGCCCTGCTTGGCGCTGTCCTGCTGATTTGTATGGCCAGCCAGTTGCGTGCGGATACCTATGTTTATGTGGGTTCCTGGGAAGTGGATCAGGGCCCCTCCTGGGTAGGTTCCACGGCGTACACCGGCCAGCAGGCGGCAGCCCTGTTGTTTGGCAACTCGGCCAGCGATTACGTCATCTCCACGGTATCGAACCAGGTCGCCGATATCAACGATTCTAACTGGGTCTCGACCTGGGGCGGGGCCTGCGACGGAAACTACCCCTGCGGCACGATCGTTGCGCAGAACTTTGTCCAAACCGAAGACGGGCTTTACGATAATCCCGGCGACACCTCAGCGTATGTGAGTGACTGGGCAGTTGGCTCGCAATACACCAACTACGCCTTCCTGGACGAGTCTCTCGTCCTAGCCGCCACGCCTGAGCCGAGCAGTTTGCTTCTGCTGGGTTCGGGAATTCTCGGACTTGCATTGATCATGCGCCGTAAATTGATGGCGTAATTGCCTTTACATGCCGGATTTTGCAGGTCACCCCTGGCCGCAAAATCCGGCTTTTCATTGCTCCGCGATTGCGACTCTTCTCCCGCCTGATCGATTTCTATCTAATTTTGACTTTTATGGGAGTCATCTTGCTCATTTTGCATCGTCCCTACGGGACTGCGTCGTTGATGAGCCGCTCACCCAGCGCTGAAGCGCTGGGCTAACCTACACTGCGCCTACGGCGCGGGTCCTGAGCACGGGTGGACCTGGAACCCGTAGCGAAGTGAAGATAGGCCCCGTAACGAAGTTGGGCTGGAACCCGTAGCGAAAAGGCTATGGATTCCGCTCCTTTGAGGGGCCGGCTATCATGAAGCCTCAGGCTCTGCCGGAGGATACTTACTCCTCGTTGCCGGTCCATCCCTCGGGGACAAAGCGGTAGCCCACCCACGGTTCTGTCTGGATGTACTGCTTGCCGGTCTCGGCCTCCAGTTTCTTGCGCAACTGGCCAACGAAGACGCGCAGATACTCTGGCTGGTGGGCCGACTGAGCCCCCCACACGGCGGTGAGCAGCGCGCGGTGGGTCATCACCTTGCCGGCGTGGCGGGCCAGATGCAGCAGCAACTCGAACTCCTTGGGCGTCAGGTGAATGGCTTGGCCCAGAACAGTGATCGAGTGCGCGTCGGCGTCCATGACGAAGTCGCCTGCCTCGATTGCCGTGGTCGTCCGGTCCGGGGCGCGACGCAGATGCGCGCGCACGCGAGCCAACAATTCCTGAATCCCGAAGGGCTTCGTCACATAGTCGTCGGCGCCGGCATCCAGGGCCTCGATCTTCGACCGCTCGTGGTCGCGAACAGAAAGAACCAGCACCGGAACCGCGGATTGGGCGCGGATGGCGCGGCAAACCTCGACGCCGCTCAAGCCGGGCATCACAAGGTCAGTGACCACCAGGTCAGGCGGCCAATCGCGGAAAAGCAGCAAGCCTTCCTCCGGATCGTTGGCGGTGCGCACGTCAAAGCCTTGCGCCGTGAGCGCGGCGCGCAGCACGCGGGTAATTTGCGGTTCGTCGTCAATCACCAAAATTCTGCCCGGCATATTCTTCTTCTTTCATGGGAAGATTACATCATCTGCGCGGGCGGGTATGATTTGCGTGGGGGAAAGATGCGACTACCCACCTATTCGCGAGATGTATTTCGCTGGTTCGCGGCCACGCTGGTTGCTGCGGCGGCCACGGCTCTGCTGGTCGGTCTGGGCGCCAGTTCGACCACGGCGGGGATGGTTTTCCTTGTGCTGGTGGTCTTGTTTGCCGCCCAAGTTGGATTCTGGCTCTCTCTCTATGTCGCCCTCCTCTGCGGGCTATCGTTTGACTACTTCTTCCTGCTGCCCTTTCACACGTTACAGATTACCGGTATTCAGCAATGGGTGGCCATGATCTCGTTCCTGCTTAGTTGTGTGGTGGTGGGCCGAGTGGCTGAGCGGGCGCGCGCCCAGGCGCGGAAGGCCGAGCAACGTCGCGAAGATGTCGAGCGGCTCTACGAACTTTCGCAGGAGATGATGCTGCAGGAGGATGCCACCGGCCTAGTCCACGACCTGCCCCGGCTGATCGCGCGCATCTTCGCGCTGGACGGCGTGGTGCTTTACGTCCGCGACCAAGACCAGCTCTACAGCTCGGCCCTCGATCTTCCCATGAGCATCCACGCCAGCATGAGGGCCATGACCGAAGGCCAGAATCTGGTGCAGGTCATCCCGGGGGGCTTCACGGTGCGTACGCTAATGCTGGGACTGCGGCCGGTGGGGGCACTGGGCTTGCTGCGACCGGCGGGGCTTTCTCATGAAGTGGCAACGGCGGTCAGCGCGCAGGTAGCGATTGCGCTCGCCCGCGCAACGGCGATTGAATTTTCAGCGCACATGGAGGCTGCTCGTGAGGGGGAGCGACTGCGCACCGCGCTGATCGATTCGTTGACGCATGAGTTGCGCACTCCTCTGACCGCCATCCGTGCCGCCGCCACCACGCTCGTTGAGGGTGAGGGACTGGACGAAGCCGCGCGGCTGGATCTGGCAACCATCGTCGATGAGGAGAGCTCGCGGCTGGATCGGCTGATTGGCGAGGCAGTGGAGATGGCCGAGATTGACGCCAACGTGGTCGAGATCCGCCGCGTGCCGCAACATCCGCGCGCGCTCCTCGATCAGGCGGTCGAAGAGTCACAAAAGATGATCGCGGGACGCCGGGTCGTGATTGCTGTCGACGAGCCAGACAATCCGGACAAGCCCGCCTGGTTCGATCCGCATCTGCTGGGCCGCGTGCTGCGGCATTTGCTGGAGAACGCGGTGCGGCACACGCCGGCGGGCGGCCGCATTCTGCTGCGCAGCCGGCGTAACGGCGACCGGCTGGAGTTTTCAGTGGAGGACGATGGCCCGGGCGTCGATCCCGTCGATCTGCCCTTCATCTTCGACAAGTTTTATCGGGGCAAAAACGGCGCCAGCAAAGGGAAGGGAACGGGGATGGGGTTGGCCATCAGCCGCGCCATCCTGGCCGCGCACGGCGGGGGGATCGAGGTAGAGAGCACTCCGGGACACGGCGCCTGCTTCCGCTTCTGGGTGCCGCTGGTGGAAAAAGAGCCTGCCAGCCAAGGGTGAGAATCTGCCCTGTGGACGGCAACATCTGTTGGCAAGCCGCCGGAACTTACAAAGCTGCCTGGGGTTCGTCGCTCCAGTCGCAAGGAATCTCGCGGCGCTGCTCTGAACTGGCCCTGGCCAGCTCCAGCAGGCGCGCCACGCGCCAAGCGGCCAGTGGCGGAACGGGAGCGGGCGCCTTACCCAGCAGGCAATCGCGAATGCCTGCGTAGTAGAGACGATAGTCGCCGGGAATGGGCTTGATGGACTGTGAGACTATGCTGCCGTCCACGTCCACGCTCAAAGTGCCCCAGTTGGCGGAGGGTTCCTCGCCCCAGGGACCTTCACCGATGTGGGTGATCTTGTTGAGGGCAGCCTCCTGCGGGTCCAAACCCCACTTCCAGTAATTGCCCTTGGTTCCGCGCAAGTGAACCGCGGGCCGCGCGAGCGAAGCGAGGCAGGTGGATAGCAAAATGACCGAGAGCCGAGGATAGCGCAACCGCAGGGTAAAGGAATCGTCGGGGCCTTCGCCGTCGCGCTCGCGTCCGACTTCAGCGCATACAGCCTGGGGATTGCCAAAGAGCACGAACGCCTGATCCACCAAATGAGTTCCCAGGTCGAGCAGGATCCCTGCGCCGGGAACCAGTTGTTCGCGCCACCTTTCAGGGCGAGGCACCGGACGCCAGCGGTCCCAGTTCACTTCCATCTGGACCAGACGCCCAAGAGAACCTTCAAGCAATAGTTTCTGAAGTGTCCGTAAGATATTGTTCCAACGAAGGTTATGGAATGGGGCAAGAAGCACATTTCGAACCGTAGCCAGCGCCATCAACTGGGCAATCTCATCCGAGGCGACGGCCACCGGCTTGTCGACCACGACGTTTTTCCCTGCTTCGAGGATCTGCCGGGCAATCTGGAAATGACTGCCGGTGGGCGTTGCTACAACAAACAGGCCCAGTGAGGCGTCTTCAAGCATTGCCTCCAGAGAGCGGTAGGTGGTAATGCCGGGATAACGTTCGGCTGCCTGGTCCGTGTGGCGCTCGACTACCGCGGCCAGTTGCAGCCCTTCAACCGACGAGATCAGCGGAGCGTGAAAGACGCGCCCGACCATTCCAAACCCTACCAAACCAACTCGGATCAATGATTCCTCCCTACAACGGCTCGCGCAGAGCAAAGCTAGCCTTCGAGTTTATACCGGGTTTCAGCGAGCCGGTAGAGACGGCGCCATACCAGGCGATTCATGGTGACGACCATCAGCGAGATAAGCATGGTGGCAAGAAGGATGATGGGGAAGCGGCCGCTGTCAGTGGCGGAGCTGATTTGCGCGCCCAGGCCGATGGTCTCGAGCGTGTGGTTCTTCACATGGGAGTACTCAGCCATCACAGAGGCGTTCCAGGCTCCGCCCGAGGCTGTGACCATGCCGGTGATGAGGAAGGGAAAGATGCCGGGCAGAATGAGCTTGGTCCAGCGCTGCCAGCGCGTGAAGCGATAGAGCGTGGCCGCTTCTTTCAGGTCGGAAGGGATGGACATGGCTCCGGCAATGACGTTGAAGAGGATGTACCACTGAGTTCCGAGGAGCATGAGCGCGACAGAGCCAACGCCGAGTCCGCCGCCGATGCTGATAAGGCCGATCAGCAGGACGGGGTAGAAGGCCGAAGCCGGAACAGAGGCCATCACCTGCGCCACCGGCTGCACGATGCGGGCGAGTTTGGGGTTCAGGCCGATGGCGACGCCGACGGGGATGGTCCACAGGGCGGAGATGAGCAGCGAGAGGTTGACGCGCAGGAAGGTAGCGCCCGCGCCCTCCAGCAGCAGTCGCAGTTCTGGCCAGGTTACGGTTCGGAGCATGAAGGCGGCTTGTGTAACTCCCCAACCCATCACCAGGCTTGCCGCCACGGCGAGGGCCCAGAATCCGGCGGACGCTCTTCGGCGACTCTGGTCTTCGTCCAGCGGATGAACGATGCGGCACTCGCTGGTGCGCGCCATGCGGCGGTAGATGGGTTCTTCCAGTTGGTGCCAGATGCGGCCGGGAACGGAAGTAAGCAGGTTTGAGCGCCGCAGCAATTCGAGAATCGGGGAAGTCACGCGGTCGGCAGACTCGACCTGTTCGAACTTGAATTTATCACTCCAGGCAATCAGTGGCCGCCAGACAAGCTGATCGGTGGCCACAACGATCAGGATGACGACGGCGATGCCGCTGAGCAGCGCGCGGATATCGCCGGAGTCGGTGGCCGACTGGATGTAGCTTCCGAGGCCGGGCAACTGGAAGTTGCGGTTGCCCATGGTGAAGGTTTCGCAAATCATCAGGGCAAACCATCCGCCAGCGACCGAGACGATGGAGTTCCAGACCAGGCCGATTGCGGCGTAGGGCATTTCAAGCTGCCAGAAGCGCTGCCAGGCGGAGTAGCGATAGATGCGCGCGGTTTCAACCATCTCCCTGGGGATGGACTTCAGTGAGGAGTAGAAGCTGAAGGCGAGATTCCAGACCTGGCTGGTGAAGATCAGCAGGATGACAGCCATCTCTATGCCCAGTTGATGGCCGGGGACCAGCGCCACCATGGCCAGCACTACCGGGGGCAGAAAGCTGAAGACGGGGATGGATTGCAGAATGTCGAGAATCCCGATCAGCCAAGCCTCGACCCTGGAATTGTAGGCGGCGATGTAGCCATAACTGATGGCAAAAACCAGGCTGAGCAGGTAGGCAATGCCCATGCGGACCATGGAGTAGAAGGCATAGGCGGGCAGGGCGCTGATGGCGTGAGAAATGTGCGCCACGGGAACCGGCGCCCCCATCCAGTAGGCGGCCACGTGCAAGATGGCCAGAAAGAGCGCGATTCCGCAGGCGCCCACGGCCAGATCGATGAGGATCGGCCAGTTGCGGGCGAGGACCAGCGTTCGTGCCAAGGGGTGCTGGGTCATCACGCGGATTCCTCGCTGTCGGCGATCTCTTCTTCCAGCGCGTCGGGAAGCACGAAGCGGCGGTGTCCGGCGTCATAGTCGAAGAGCTCCGCATAGCGGCCCCAGGTGACGGCGGTTTCAATCTGGCGCTGGCACTCCTCCTCGCTGAATTGCTCGTCGAGCATATCGAGGAAGAAGTCCTCCGGGACGGTGTGGTCGCTCTTGGCATCGAGAGCGCGGCGAATCTGGCGGAGCAGCAGGATGTGGGCAACGGCGGCGTCGCGGAAGAGTTCCTTCTGGCGGAGAATCTCGGAGTTGGCAAACTCCGTGCCGCTTTCGGTGATCACCGCGTCGCCTTCCTCAATATCAAGGAAGCCGAGCAACTGCGCCGCGTCCACGGTGGGCAGCAGGTCGTCGATTTCGAAGCTGAGATCGTCGGCGAGACGATAGATGTCGTCGCGGCCACCCATGTCGAGCAGCAATTCCAGCAGGCCAGCCATGCCGCCTGGGCGGGCGTGGGGCAGCATTTGATAGTGCATCTGACGCTGGTCGCGCACGCGGATCTGTTGATCGGGCGCCTCGGCTGGGACAACGTCCGGCTTGGTGAGCACCTTATAGATGTAGTCCACCAATTGCGTGAACGGCTCGGATTTGCGGTCGCGCGGCTGGGCCAACTGCACGCGGAAATCGGTGCGGATGTGGCCGGGGTTGCGACCCAGCACAATGATGCGGTCAGCCAGCAGCACTGCTTCTTCAATGTTGTGCGTCACGAGGAAGACGGCCTTGGTGGGCATGGTCTTCTTGGCCCAGAGTTCCAGCAGCTCACTGCGCAGGTTTTCGGCGGTGAGCACGTCGAGGGCGGAGAAGGGCTCGTCCATGAAGAGCACCTCCGGCTCGACCACCAGGGCGCGAGCGAAGCCGACCCGCTGCTTCATACCGCCGGAAAGCTCCTTGGGGTATGCGGCTTCAAAACCGTCCAATCCTACCGTGTCCAGCATCTTCATGCTGCGGTCGCGGCGCACATCGGCGGCAACACCGCGGGCTTGCAGCGGGGCTTCAACGTTTTCCAGTACCGTGAGCCAGGGGAAGAGAGCAAAGCTCTGAAAAACGATCGAGACATTGATCTCCGCATCGGCGATCGGCTTCTCGTGCCAGTAGACCTGGCCGGCCGTGGGCGTTGAGAGTCCGGTCAACATTCGCAAAATGGTTGACTTGCCGGAACCGGAAGGACCGAGGAGCGCAACAATTTCTCCGGGGACGATGGAGAGATCAGTGGCGGAGATCACCTGAATGCGGTTCTGGCTGGGCTGCGCGTAGTACTTCTCGATCTTCTCGGCGCGAATGATGGCTTCGACGGCCGGAGCCGGGATCAGGCTTTCGGTGGGGATGACCGCTTCCTGCATGGCTGGTTCTCTGCTTGGAGTCCGCTGGCCAAGAGCCTTGGCTGGCGGTTGTCTCCAGTGTAAGGCAACGCAGTTTCAAATCCGCGAATCAGAGTTGAATACCGGTCATATGTTTCGCATGATGCGGGCAATCGAATGGTAAAGCTACAGCTCCCGCCGTCCCTCCAAGGCCCGCGCCATCGTCACCTCGTCGGCGTATTCGATGTCGCTGCCGGCGGGAACGCCGGTTGCGATTCGCGTGATCTTGACTGAAGGGCTGCGCAACGCGGTTGCCAGCCAATGAGCCGTCGCCTCGCCTTCCAGCGTGGGGCTGGTGGCCAGGATTATCTCGTCCACCTCGCCGCGCTCGATGCGGGCCAGCAGCGTGTCGGTGCGGAGTTGATCCGGACCGATGCCGTGGAGCGGCGATAGGGTGCCATGCAGCACATGGTAGACGCCCTGATAGCCTCCCTGAGAGCCACGCGCCCGCTCGACGGCGGCGATGTTCGTTGGTTCCTCGACGACGCACACCTGGCGATGGTTGCGCGTGGGGCTGGCGCAATAAACGCAGGGATCGACGTCGGTGACGCTATTGCAGATAGAGCACAGGCGCAAGCTGACCTTCAGCCCGCGCACCGCCTCGGCCAGGGCCGCGGCATCCTCGTCGCTGGAGCGCAGGATATGGAAAGCAAACCGCTGGGCGCTCTTGGTGCCCACTCCCGGCAGCTTCTTCAACTCTTCAATCAACCGCGCCATTGGCTCGGCATAACGGTTCACGTGCAACCCCCTACAAACTGCGATAGACAATGCCGGTGAAGGCATCGCCGTTCATGAAGCCCTTGGCCCAGACCGCGTCCAAATCCGCCGTCGGCTTTTTGGCGATGGTCTCCTGCTCGCTGGCCCCGCCGGCCTTGAGCGCGGACACCTTGTCGCGAACAACCGCGAGCATGTCATGATACTTCTGGAGATCGGCCTTCGATCCCAGCGGCCCGTGGCCTGGGATTATCTTTGTGTTGCTTCCAGCCACCGCCAGAGCCGTTTCACTGGCGCGAATCATGCCGCCAATCGATCCGCCCGAGCCCTCGTCGATGTAGGGATAGAAGCCGTTGAACCAGATGTCGCCCACGTGCAGGACATCGGCCTTGTGAAAGTGGATGTAGATGTCAGTGTCAGTGTGCGCCGGCGCAAAGTGGATCAGGTCGAGCGCGTCGCCGTTATGCCAGATGTGCAGCGCGTCTGCGAAGGTGATCGCCGGAAGAGCGCCAGCCGGAGCGGCAGGGCTGGTGCTGTGAAGGACCTTCGAAGTTTGCGGCGTTAAGAGCCGCTCGCGCGTCTTTTCGTGAGCGAAGATCGTGAATCCCGCGGCGTGCAGACCCTCGTTCCCGTCGGTGTGGTCCATGTGCCAGTGCGTATTGATCAGCGCGTTGGGAGCATCTTTGCTGACGGTCCCGATGGCCTCAAGAATCCTCGGCACAGCCGTCGCGTAGCTGGCGTCGATCAGCACATTGCCTTCTGAGCCGGTTTGCAGGGCCATGTTGCCGCCTGCGCCTTGCAGCAGGTAGATGTTGTCGTACAGCTTTGTGGTCCGGATGGGCGTGTTCAAGGCAGTCGCGCGAGCCTGCGCAAGCCTGTCAGTGGATGCCAGCGGCGCGGCCTGCGCCTTCATCCAGCGTGGCGCCATGGCTGCTGCGCCTGCGGCAGCACCCAACTCCAGGAAGCTCCTGCGATTCATTCCGTCAAGCATCGTTTCAGCCTCCATATCAAGGTTCAGCCAAGACCCGGCAGATTCAATCCGCCCAGAAGACCTTTTACGCTGGATTGCATCACTTCCTCGGCCTTGCGCCCAGCTTCGTTCACCGCAGCCACCACCAGGTCTTCCAGCATCTCCACATCCGGCTTGTCGCCGCTCAGGCCTATCACTGCCGCGGGGTCAATGTGTATTTTGAGAAGCTGCTTTTTGCCGTTCATGGTTGCGGTCACGGCGCCGCCGCCGCTGGCTCCCTCCACCACGGTCTGGCCCAGCTTTTGCTGAACCTCCTCCTGCATCTTGTTGGCTTGCGAGAGCATCTCGGAGATTTTAAGCGGATTCAGCATGATCTGTTCTCCTCATCGGAAGCGTGCGTTTAAGCCTGGCGAAGGTCCACGACGCTGCGAACCTCGGCCTTGAAAATCTCCTTTGCCCGCTGAACCAGAGGATTGGCCAGAGCGGCTTCCTGAACGCTGCCCGCAATCGGCGCGGCCATGGGCGCGGCGCTTTGCGTGCTCCCTTCGCCGGGAACCACCATGAAGCGGGTGGGCGCTCCCAGCCGTTTCAGCTCCTGCCGGATGATCTTCTCCGCCGCGGCATTGACCGTCAAGGCCAGCATCTTCTTGCCCATGCCAGCCACCTCGATGCGCAAATTGGAGCCATCGAGCGCCCATTTGCCCGCACCCAGCAACTGCGAAGCCGAAACGTGACCGGCCTCAGCCAATTTGCCACTGACCGCTTGACGAATCGATTCGATGCTGGCAATTGGGGCAGCCGACTCTGCCGCCTGCGGAGCCTTGGCCAGCGCGCCTTCGGTGAGCGTTGCCGTCGAGGCAAAGCCTGTGGGCTGAGTGGCGGCGGCAGGGAAGGGTGTGGAACCTTGAAAAGGACTGACAGGCGCGGGAGCGGGCGAGGCGTGTTTCATGGTTGCGGCAGGCGAAGCACCTGAATCTGGCTTGAGACTCGACTCCGACTTCGGTCCCGAGCCCCAATTGCCGCCTGCCGCGCCGAAGGGCGAAAGAGACGGAGCGGTGGCCGGAGCAGTGGACGCAACCGGGCGTGCGCTTGGCCGTGGAGCCGAACCTTGCGCCAAGGCTGGAGCGCCAGCGCGAAAACCACCCCCCGCGGCCACGCCGCTCAACAACTCCTCAATCGGCAGCAGACGCTGGGCATGGATCAGCTTGAGCAGACCCAATTCCAAATGGAAACGCTGCTCCTGACGGTAGTTCAGGTCGTCGAAGGTGCGCAGAACGATCTGAAGGTCGCGGGTGATCTCCTCCTCAGTGAAGAGAAGCGCGGTGCGCGCGGCGCGGGCACGCTCATCGGCGGAGATTTGCAGCAACTCGGTTTCTGCGCCTCCAATCTTGGCCATGAGCGTATTGCGCAGGTAGCGGACCATCTGCCGAGCCAGCGACGAGGGGCTGTGGCCGGCATTCACCAGCACGTTCAACTCCTGCATCAGTTCCGCGCTCTGCCCGGCGGCAACTGCTTCCAGCAGGCGCTCGAAAATCGCGTTAGGCACCGCGCCCATCAGCTCACGAATCTGCGTGGCCGAGAGCACGGCTTTGCCGTTCTCCACCGGCGCTGAAGCGATGGCCTGATCCATGATGGAGAGCGCGTCGCGCATGGAGCCGTCGCCAGCCTCGGCCAACAGGGCCAGCGCACCGTCCTCGGCCTCAACTTCCTCATGGCCCGCGATCATCTTCAACTGGGCAAGAATGTCGTCGAACTTGACAGCGTGAAAGCTGAAGTGCTGGCAGCGCGAGAGGATGGTCTGGGGAATGTCTTCCGGCTGCGTGGTGGCCATCATGAAGATGATGTGCGCCGGCGGCTCTTCCAGGGTTTTCAGCAGGGCGTTGAAGGCCGCGTCGGTAATCTGGTGCGCTTCGTCGAGGATGTAAATCTTGTAGCGGTCGCGGGAAGGAGCGTAGCGGGCGGCGTCGCGCAGTTCGCGAATCTCGTCGATGCCGCGATTGGTGGCCGCGTCAATCTCGATCACATCCACGGCGTTGCCCTGACGAATCTCGACGCAGGAGTCGCACGTACCGCATGGCTCAGGCGTGGGGCGCTCCGGGCTGCCGATTTCAGCCCGGCAGTTCAGCGCCATCGCCACGATGCGGGCGATGGTGGTCTTGCCGATGCCACGATGGCCGCTGAAGATGTAGCCGTGGGCGATGCGGTTCTGACTGAGCGCGTTGAGCAGGGTTCGCGTGACGTGATCCTGGCCGGCCACGTCGGCAAAGCGTTGCGGACGGTATTTCCTGGCTAGAACCTGATAACCCATGTCGAACCCGCTCCTTGAAGGCCGTCCGGCAATGCGAACGGCCTAAAAGGATTGTATCGTTCCGGGGCGGCGAAACAAACGTCACCGAGTTCTCGATATTCTCAGAGAAATCGGGGACGGACCGCGCTAAGCGAGTTGAGCCACCACCTCGAATCTGCGTTGCCCATTGGTGGCTATCAGAGCCGTATCGTTCTGCTTGCCGGCAATCGCGACGGGCTGTCCATTTGCGGCGATACTGAGCAGCTTTTTCCCTTCCGGGACACGGAAGCTGACTTCGAACTCCCGCGGCAATTCGCCCTTCTTCGGCAAGGCGACGGTGGCGACGAGTTCGTTGCCGCGCGAAACCAGGCTGAAGTCAGTGCGGCCCCAACGCGTTGGCGCTTGCTCAATCGAGATTGGCTTGCCAGAAGCGATCCAGGCGCGCGGAATCGCCCGCCCAAAGTACAACCTGTCTTCGTCCGGATCTTCAAAGACAAGCATCCAACGAACGAGTAGAGGAATGGTCTGCTGCGCGGGTATGCAGAAGAGTGCGCCATCGCCGGTGATTCCCGCTACCTCGCCCGCCGTCCAACTGCCCCGCGAATGATCGTGGTAGCGATGCGCGTAAAGGAAAAGAATGTACTCCTCGATGCGGCCGAGGCGCAGCAAAGCCTGTGCGTATCCGTAGGAGATGAAGCCCAGAATGTCGCGGCCACCGGGGTTGGCGGGCTCGACGTTGGCCACCACGCCGATGGTCGTGGCCCCGTAAGCGCGCATGCAATCGATAATCGCATTGGCCTGCCGGTCAGGCAGCACGCCGGGCTGGAGCAGCTCAGCGTAACAGCGGTGCGACCATCCCTGCTCGGTGGGGCCCTTGGTCTTGAACGACTCACGGAAGGTTTGCGTCGTGCCGGGCAGGGGACCGATGTATGGAGGCTGCTTGTCAGTGCGGGTATTGGCATCGATGCTCTTGATGAGTTGAGCCTGAAGCTGGTCACTGCGCCGCAGCCAATCGCTCGCCATGGCCTTCGCTCCTGTGATCGGCAGAGCGCGCCAAACCGCGGCGATATCGCGCCAGCCGCGAACGGTAAAGGCGCTGTTGGAGAAGTAGGGTTTGTCCCAGATCGAGGGGTCGGGCATGAGGCACGAGTCTGACTCGCACCAGCCATGAATCAGGCCGTAGCCGCGGTCCGAGGCTGGCAGTTGCAGCGATTCATCCTGCAACTCGGCAAGCAGCGTGGCCGTGGCTTCGATTTTTCCGCGATGTTTCACCAGCAGGGATTCGTCGTGCGTGTAGCGGTAGTAGCGCGCGATCAACGCGAGGGTCAGTCCGAATTGAGCCGTCTCAGCACCGCGCATATTGATCATGCCCCGGTCGTCGACAAAGTCGGAGAAGTAGTTGTCAAAGATGTCGTGAGCCTGCGTGAACCGGCCACACTCCAGATTTGCATAGAGAGCCATCGTGAAAATGTCCTGGAAGCCGTCGTACTCGGGACCATAGTAGTCGCGATCGACCGCGCCGTACTTGGGATAAACACCGCCGGGGCGCACCATCTGCTCCTTGACGAAGGCGTAGGTGACCATGTCGCTCCAACTGACGTCGGGAAGCGTGAGGGGAACAAGGTCACTCATCTGCCGGTTCCAGTATTCGGCAAATTCCAGCAGGCCGCGATAAAAATCCTCTGCCTTGGGCGGCTGCCGACGGCGGGTGTAGGCCGGATAGCTGTAACCGTATTCGACCTTGACCACCTTTCCGCCCTGGAGGTGCGTCGTGCGATGCCAGGTCTGGACGATGAACCGGTCCTTGGCCAGCACGTCACCGAAGACCACAATCTCGTAGTACGAGCCTGGGCCTTCGGGCAGAATTTTGCGCACGGCCGGGGTCCAGCCGCCGATGAGACCCTCATCTCTTTTGTAAACGCTTTCTGGTTTGATCTCTTTAAAGTATTGTCCTGGATGATAGGTGCGCGTGCTGCCGCTGGGATATACCGGCATGGTGTCGCTGCACTCGCGCGTACCCACAAACGTGGTCCACGAGGGCCGCGACTCCGGCCCTTTGCGATGTGTCGAGTCCATGGGCGGCGCGGCGCGGCGCACCTCGTCCTCCTTCGGGTCTCCGTGTGCCAGCAGCTTGTCCGCAAGAAGGTCAGCATCGGCCATTCCTATCTTCTTCAGGTCGAGGCCGAGGTACTGTGGGCCATCTTCCGCATAGGTGGCCTCCGCGGTTTTTCGCAAAACCTGAGCGCTGCCCGACGACGAGTGGAATGTGATGACGCCATCGCGTGTGCGCAGGTCTTCATAGACCTTCCAAACCTCACCGTTTCGGGTGAAACTGGAGAGCAAGGTATGGCCTTCCACCGGCGCATCACTGGCCGGTTCCGGGCCGCCGAAGAGGGAACCCGGAGCTGCCTTCGAGGAAGTCTCGGCTCCGACCGCCGGCAAGAGGTTCAGGGCCGCAGTGCTGGCAGCGAGACTTTGCAGAAAACGTCTTCTATCCATTGTTCGATCCGATCCTCGTTAAATTTGGAAAAATAAATTGTCAGTAAACGCAGCGCTGAAGTGATCTATCGCGCCACAGAGGGGTGTTCCAAGGGTTCTTTTGACTGAAAGATTTATACGCCAAATACCCGAGCCTTTCAATCCGCCGGTTGCCCCATCCTCGGCCTCTTCACAAAAGTGAGGATCGGAGGACACAAACCACGATCGCCCAGACCTGTTTGGCTAACCGTTACAATAATTCAATATGCGAAAGATGATTGTTGCGGCCCTCCTGCTTGCGGCTACTGTCGCCCCGGTTCAAGCCCAGGCATCCAAGAACCAGAGTCAGGACAAGCTCCGTTTCACGCTGGTCTTGTCTCGCCACGGCGTTCGTCCGCCTCTCAACGCCGCTTCAGTCCTTGGCCTTCACTCTTCCGCAGCCTGGCCTGAATGGGAGGTTCCGCTCGGCTACCTGACGCCACACGGCGCCTCGGCGATTCGCCAGATGGGCGCGTATATGCGCCTTGACCTTGCCCGCAAAGGCCTGTTGCCGACTACCGGCTGCCCCGGCGGCAGCGAAATCTATCTTTACGCTGATACACAGCAGCGCACCATCCTTAGCACGCGCAACACTTTCGCCGGCCTGGAACCGGGTTGCGATCCGCCGCCCGTTCATACCATTGTTACGGCCCTTGGGGTTGACGATCCGGTCTTCTCGCCTGTCCCCGGCACTTTTCCGCCTCCATCCGCGGAAGCTGTCGCTGCTGACCGGCAGGCCGCATTGGGCAACGACCCGGCAGCCTTCTTTTCACTTGCCGGAAACCCCGAGCTGAAAGAACTCTCCGCGATTCTTGCGCCGGACCACGCGCATCCCGCCGCAAAGCCCATCCTCGACGATCCCCGGCCCCTTGCCGCTGCGTCCCCACTGATCGAGGATTTTTTGCTCGAATATACCGACGGCAAACCGATGGCGGAAGTCGGTTGGGGGCGCGTCGACGAACCCACTCTCCGCCGGCTCATGCCGCTTTATGTCAAGGGGTTTGGCCTAGCGACGCGCCCGCCCTTAACGGCTCGCACGCGAAGCTCCAACCTGGTGGCGCACATCCTCGACACACTCGAACAGGCGGCGCAAACCCAACCCGCCGGGCCGGTTCGCGGAGCCTTCGGCCCCGTCGGCACGCGCCTGGTTTATCTCGGCGGTCACGACAGCGATCTGAGCCGCATCGGAGGCTTGTTCAATTTGCACTGGACCGTCGAAGGCGTTACCGACGACACTCCTCCGGACTCGCAACTCGTCTTCGAGCTGTGGCAGAACTCGAAGTCAAAGCAATACACCGTCCGTATGTTCTATCGCGCGCAGACATTTGACCAGTTGCGCTCCGGCCAGGCTCTCACACTGGCCAGCCTGCCGGCCAAGGTCGATCTGACGCCTCCCGGATGCCGCGCCAGCCAACCTTGCCCCTTTACCGCATTCGATCACGCCGTGCGCGCTCTGCTCGACTCTGCCTATATCAAACCCGACCTTATGCCAACGCAAATCGCGCCGTCTAACCCGTAACAGCCGGGCGCGTGATCTGCCAGGAAAAGATATTTATCTGGCATCCAGCGCCTTGAACTGCAAACCCTGGAGAAGCGTAGACTCAAAGGCAGAGCGAGGGGATTTATGAATCACACTCCCAACGCGATCCTGCCGAGCCTCAACGTATTGATATGTACAGCGCGAGTGTGTGCGAGGATCGGTCGCTTCCTATTGATATTGATCGCTGTCTCGCTGATTACCATGCCGCTGACGCAATACATTTGGACATGGGATCATTTTTTGCAAGGCGGTCAGGACTTCGAGTTCGGCGTACTCACGATACTCATAGCCCTCTGCCTGGTGCTCTTACTTGCGCACCATTTCAAGCAGAGTGTCGCAGAATTGCTCGCTGCCTGGAATCTGTTCTTATACATCTATGACCGTGTATTGGATATAACTACGCGAAGTGAGGCCATCTCTGCGTTTCGTTGCGAGCAGCTACCGAGTTCAATTTTAGGCATATATAACCTGCCCCTTCAGATCTGATCTGTAACCTCTCCGGGCACTCATTGTGAATGGCTCAACAAAGCCGTTCATGATCTGTTGATAGCTACTCGTTGCAATTGCTTGTGATGAAGAGAGACTATGAAAAAATCTGAAGTTCTCCACGCCTGGGCCAGGATTCTAGCTGGCCGCGCGCCTTCGCTTTCAATCGAGATCACAAAAGAATGCCCCTTGCAGTGCCCCGGATGTTATGCCTTCGATGCGGCACATCTGGGAGGCGCAACTCAACTGCGTGAACTCTCCGACTTCGAGGGCGATGAACTCGTTCAGAGGGTGCTTGCGTTGATTGATCAGCACAAGCCGCTCCACGTCTCCCTGGTGGGCGGTGATCCGCTGGTTCGGTATCGTGAACTCGAATTACTGTTGCCGCAGATCGAGAGCCGCGGCGTACATACGCAGGTCGTCACCAGCGCGTTCAGAGTGATCCCAAGCTCCTGGACAAACTTCAAGAAACTGAATGTAGTCGTATCAGTCGATGGCCTGCAACCGGAGCACGATGCACGGCGCAAACCGGCTACCTACGAGCGCATCCTCAAGAACATTCAAGGAGCCAGGGTAATCGTTCACTGCACGGTCACATCGCAAATGGCGGAGCGCCCCGGCTATCTCGACGAATTCCTCCGCTTCTGGACGAGCCAGCCAGAGGTTGCAAAGGTATGGTTCAGCTTTTTTACGCCTCAGCGCGGCGCCACCGATCCGGAGATACTGACAGCCTCCCAAAGAGCCTCAACGATCACTGACCTGCGGCAATTGCGTCTGAAGTATCCCGCTCTGGATATGCCGGAAGCCGTCATTCGGGAGATGGAGGCGCCGCCCACGAGCCCGGCCGAATGTATCTTTGCGAGAACAACAGAGACTATTTCCGCCGACCTCCGGACGCAGATTACTCCTTGCCAGTTTGGGGGAGACCCCGATTGCGAACAGTGTGGTTGCATTGCTTCGATGGGATTGGCCGCCGTCGGCCACTACCGAGTGCTGGGACAACTTACTGCCGGGCGCATCTTCACGGCATCCGACCGATTGGGCAAAGGTTTGAGGAGGCAGGTTGGCGCACGCCTGACGAACCATCATTGAGGGTGTTCCAAGTGCAGTGGCGGAAGAGCCGGCGGTCTGAACGGCGGGGAGCGGATGATGAGTCCCATGCAAATGTGCGATGCTTTCTTAGGAGCTCTGTATGGACCGCATCCTCCTTTTGCGGGCATGAGGTCCAGTATGAGGATCGGCAAATGAGGCGTTTTTTTCGAGTTGCGCTGGTTGTGATGGGCACCCTGGCGGTCGGCCTGACGGCTGCGTCGCGACTGATGGCTCAGGCACCGGCTCCCGGCGATACGGCGGCAACGGGGCAGAGCAAGCCGGCAAGCGAACGCCAGAAGCCAGGAACGCCCTCCCAACCCAGCACCAATCCCTTTCCCGAGGACACGAGTACGGTTCCGCTGATGCCCTCGAAGACTACACCTATACTGCCGGAAGGAACCTTTCGCGGCGAGGAAAGCGCCCCAGTTCCTTTGCCTGGCGGTGATCTTGACCCGGTACGCAGCCCGGACGACCCGGAGCCGACCGCAACGAGCGGGCAGGAGGGGGATTCAAGCTCCAGCCTCAAGGGTATGGAAAGGCTACTGCCCCGGCCGGAAGACGATCAGTCTGACAAGAAGAAAAAGATATTCGACAAAGAGCCCACCCACCAGGAGGCTTCGTCAAAAGACATCCAAGTGGGCGATTACTATTTGCAGACCAAGAACTGGAAGGCGGCTCTCTCGCGCTTCGAGTCCGCGATGGTGCTGGACCCGGAAAATCCTGAGGTTTATTGGGGCTTGGCCGAAGCGGAACACCATCTGGGCGATATGACCAATGCAAAAGCGCATTATCTGAAGCTGCTGGAGTACGATCCGGACGGTCCACACGGCAAGCAGGCGCGCAAGGAACTGAAAGATCCGGCGATCGTGAAAGCACCGGAGGCAACACCGGGCCAGCCTGCGGCATCGACGCCCAAGTAGGCTTGATTCGAGCAGTTACTGCGGCTACTTGAATCACGCTCACTTTGACCAGACTCGCCAATCCTAAAAGCATAAAAATTCCGTAGAGAATCATCGAGTTTCAGATCCCAGTGTTGGTCAAAAACCGCTATGCGCTGGTAGGCTAACACTCATATGAACGACACTTTGCACCAGTTGCGCTGTTTTGGATGCGGGGCGCGGATCGCAGGCGCGGAAGCTCAGCCGGACTTTCGTTGCATTCACTGCGGGGACCTGTTCGAAGTGGAATACCCCGGATGGGGCAAGCGCGAGGGCCATGACCGGCCCAATCCGGGGGCGCTGAAATGGCTCTGGCGGGAACGGCGTTGCTCTTCAGAGGCGGTGGACCGCTCCGGTGTGTGGCGTTTCCGGGAATTGCTTCCCATTCTGGACAGCTTTGGAGATGTGGTGACTCTGCGTGAGGGCAATACGCCGCTCTACCATCTGAAGCGCGCTTCCAAGGCTATGGGAATTGACCAGCTTTATGCCAAGCATCAGGGTATGAACCCCACCGGCTCCTTCAAGGACACGGGCATGACCGCGGCAATGAGCGTGGCCAAGGAGCGCGGTTTCGAGTGGGTCGCGTGCGCTTCGACCGGCAATACTTCTGCCGCGATGGCCGCTTATGCCGCGCGCGCCGGACTGCGCTGCCTGGTGCTGATTCCCGAAGGCAAGATTGCCTGGGGCAAGCTCTCGCAAGCCATGGATTATGGCGCAGTCACCTGCCAGATGCCAACCGACTTCGACGGCTGCCTGAGCTTGCTGACGCAGATTGTGAACGAGGCGCCCATCTACCTGCTCAACTCGGTGAACCCCTACCGCTTGGAGGGGCAGAAGACGCCGGCCTTCGAGATTGCCGAGGCCTTCGGCTGGAATGTACCGGACCACCTGATTGTGCCCGGCGGCAACCTGGGGAATAGCTCGGCGCTGGGCAAGGGCTTTCGTGAACTGCACGAGCTGGGGCTGGTGGCGCGGATGCCGCGCATCAGCGTGATCCAGGCCGCGGGCGCCAATCCGCTGGTGCGCAGCTTTACAGAGCATCATGCCACCGCGCTGGAGCCGGTGGAGGCGCACACCCGCGCCACAGCGATTCGCATCGGCAATCCGGCCTCGTGGCGCAAGGCCGCGCGAGTCATTCAGGATACGGGCGGCTGGTGCCTGGATGTGACTGAAGCCGAGATCGCCATCGCCAAGGCTGAGATTGGCGCTGAGGGCCTGGGTTGCGAACCGGCTTCCGCAGTCACGCTGGCGGGGCTGAAAAAGCTGCGCGCCCAAGGCAAAGTTGCTTCCGGCGAGACGGTGGTTTTGGTGCTGACAGGGCACACGCTCAAGGACGCTGACTACACGATCGACTTCCATCGAGGAACACTGCTCAAGGAAGACGAGAGTGCGGGCCTGGAGGCGGAAATTACCGGTCTGCGGCGCGATGCAATGGCCGTGGACGCTACCCCGGCAGCGGTGTTGGCCGCGCTGAAAGGGAGTGTGCGATGAGCAAGGACTTGAATGCAACCCTTGATAGTCCCGGAAGAATACGGCTCCGCCTGCCTGCCACCTCTGCCAACCTTGGCTCCGGGTTTGACGCGGCGGCCATAGCTCTCGACTTTTACCTGGAGATTGAGGCCGAACCGGCCGGGGAATTCTCAATTGTCGCAACCGGCAGAGACCGGGAGTGCTGTTCGCGGCTGGAGAGCAATCTAATTCTGGAACTTTATAAGAGACTGCTTGTGAGCAACGGGCGGCCTGTGATTCCGTTAGCTATTCGCATGGTCAACGACATTCCACTTGGAATGGGCTGCGGCTCCTCGGCGGCAGGACGGCTGGCGGGCATCAATCTAGCAGTGCATTTTGGGCGCCTGGGTTGGAGCTCGGAACGAATTCTTGAGGAGGCTTCGGCGTTGGAAGGCCATCCGGACAACGCCGCCGCCTGCTGGCTGGGCGGCTTTGTATCCGTGGCTTGCGAGAATCAAACGATCCACGTGGGTCGCGTGGTCCCTCCTCCTGAATGGCGGGCCATTGTCGTTCTTCCCCATGAGCCTTTGGCGACCTGCAAGGCGCGTGCCGTGTTGCCCCCCATTTACTCACGCTGCGACGTCGTGATCAACATTCAGTCCGCAGCGCTGTTGGGACTGGCCTTTGCCCAGGCACGAGGCGATCTGCTGCGTATCGCCATGCGGGACCGCATTCATCAGCCTTATCGCGCACCCATCTGTCCCTTACTGCCTCGCTTGCTGCCGCTGGCCGGAGAGCATGACATTCTTGGAGCGGCTCTGAGCGGCGCCGGCCCCTCGGTCCTGGTTGTCGTCGGAAGCGAAAAGAGCGTGCCCGGAGCGAAAGCCGCCATCCACAAGGCGATTGAAGGAGAGATGGAGCCAGAACTCAGAGTCTGCAAGTTCCAGTCAGCAGGAGTGAGCCGATCCACTGGACGGCGAGTCTGATCCAAGCAGGCAAAGGGCCGCGAATTCTCAACTCCCAAATGCGATTCCTAATTGTTGTGATGGGCATCACTTCTGCGGCGTTGACTGTATCGATCTGAGCTTTCTATGGATAGGTTGTTACTTTTGTTATTCCCTTTACTCCTCAGTGTTACTAATTTTGTTACTCAAGATTGCTTGCTAATCTCCTCTAAAACACCTAAATTTTCTCGGTGGGCAGTTCTGGGGGAGGGCTGCTCTAGCGCCCGTGATCCTTGTATGGATCCGGGCGCTTTTCATTGTTCAAAAGAAAATGAAAGATTTTTACAGCTATTGTCAAAGGCAGCCCCCCGGCTTTGCCAGTGAGGCAGCAACGGTTTGATATTTACGGGAGTCATCTTGCTCATGTTGCATCGTTCCTACGGACGGCTGCAAGTTGATGGGCCGCTCTGCCAGCGCTGAAGCGCTGGGCCAACCTACACTGCGCCCCCGGCGCGGGTCTCGAGCACGGTTGGAGCTGAAAACCGTAGCGAAGTAAAGCTGGAACCCGCAGAAACAAGGCGATGGATTCGGCCCCTTTGAAGGGCTGGCAATCATCAAGCCTCCGACTCTGCCGGAGGATACTTACTTCCATGGAAATTCAGCCTTTTCAGCTTTGGCCTCGCTCGCTTTCAGGGAATGGCTGAAGGCAGATTGCGACTTTGCAGCCCGCCGCCGCATCTCATAAAGGAACGGATGCCGTTACACTGGAAGTGCGCAGTTACCACAAGGAGGATCATGGCTGGATTGGGAGTTCTGGAAGTAAGCGATGCAACATTTGACCGGGAAGTACTCGAAAACGAACTGCCAGTAATGGTGGATTTCTGGGCCGTTTGGTGCGGTCCCTGCAAGGCTCTTGGGCCGATTGTAGATGGCGTGGCCACAACCTATGCCGGCAAGCTGAAGGTGGCCAAGGTGAATGTGGATCAGAACATCTCAACCCCGTCGCGCTACAACATTCGAGGCATTCCGGCTCTATTGTTTTTCAAGGGCGGCAAAGTGACCGATCAGATCATCGGGTTTGTCCCTCAGGACGTGATCGAAGAGAAGATCCAGCACCTGCTGGCGTAAGCGCAACTCAGTTGCACTGAAGATTGACAGCGTAGAAGGGTCCGGCAAAAGTGCTGGACCCTCAGCGTTTTTCAGTGGATGGCGAACTGAGAGGGCGGACTATCTATATTTACGCAGCACGCCTAGCACTCGACCCTGAATGGCAACCTGCGCGGCGGGAACGTAGATGGGGTCCATCTCCACGTTGGCCGGCTGCAGCCGCACCTTGTTCCCTTCGGCATAAAAGCGCTTGAGCGTGGTCTCGGAGCCACGCACAAGGGCCACTACAATCTCGCCCTGGCGCGCGGTGCGCGTGCGCTCCACCAGCACATAATCGCCGTTGATGATGTGCTCGTCGCGCATTGAGTCTCCGCGCACCTCAAGGGCAAAGACGTCGCGGTTGCCGACCACGTCGTGCAGCGAGATGCTCTCTTCTGTCTCGATCGCCTCGACCGGCATTCCGGCCGCGATGCGCCCCGCCAGGGGCAACCGGTCGCTGGAACGGGTCCGCGCTCCCGGCGGAAGCACGTCGATGGAGCGGCTGCGATTGTGAACACGGTCGAGCAGCCCCTTCTTTTCGAGGTTGGTAATGTGCTTATGCACGGTTGCCAGGCTCTTCAGCCCCATACCGTGCGCAATCTCCTCGAATGACGGGGAGTAGCCGTTGCGGGATACAAACGACTCCAGGAAGTCCAGAATCTCTTTTTGCCTTCGAGTGACAGCCATGCGCGAATTATAGCGAATAAACGGCGAACCGCGTCAACTCTTTTTCGTCTTTTTTTCGGTTACGTCCCAAACGAGATTCTGGAGACCGCCCTCCCATGCCCTGACGCACCCACGCGCAGAGGGAATGAGACGGCTTCGCAGTGTTCGAAACCGGCTCATCCAAGAAAAAACAACGCGCTGCATCGCGACATCGCGAAGGATGAGGCACAGGCAGGGGCGCGGTTCCTTACGCCAGCCCGCTTTCGCCATTTTGGGAATCCTTTTGGCCTTAGTGCCGTTCCTGGAATTGCACCCTTGTCTTTTTATCTTCCAACTATTGAGTTCCATCTCCCCACGCGGGAAGGTAAGAGGGAACCATCTCTTAGCGCGCGCTAAGCCGCCGAGTTAGGAAGGTGGGGCAGGCGATCGCTATGAATTGGAGACGCTGCTGAGAAGGAAGGCTGCAATGAGGTTATTAATCGCCGAGGACGACAAGGTGTTGGGATTGTTTCTGAGCCGCGGCCTCGAAGCCGACGGGCACCGTGTTCGCATGGCATACGATGGAGCCGTCGCGGTGGAGGCTTTTCGCCAGGAGATGCCTGACCTGACCATTCTGGATCTGAATTTGCCGATCAAGGATGGCGAGCAAGTGTTGGGAGAGGTGCGCCTGCTGGACGCCGATCTGCCCGTGCTGGTGCTGACCGCCCGCCAGGAAGTGGATACGCGCGTTCGCTGTCTGGATCGCGGGGCTGACGACTTCATGATCAAGCCCTTCAGCTTGCACGAACTGAGGGCTCGATGCCGGGCCCTGCTGCGCCGCAAGCGCGAGGCGCGCTTGTTGTTGCGCGCGGGCGATCTCGAACTGGATAGGCTGGAACACACCGCGCGCCGCGCGGGCCGGTCAATCATCCTCACCAACAAGGAATTTACATTGCTTGAACATCTGATGATCAAGCGCGGCCAGTGTGTCACGCGCGTTGATCTGCTGGATTCAGTCTGGAACCTGGAGCCGACGCAGACCACGAACATCGTGGATGTCTACGTCAACTATCTGCGCCGCAAGCTCAATGATCCGCCTCCCGGGCAGTTAATCCGTACCGTGCGCGGGCAGGGCTACATGGTGCCAGCAGAGACCGTCCTGGCGTTTCCCGTCACAACCGCGCTCTCCGTCCCTGCGATTCTGCCGGTTGTGCACGCTCCGGCTCTTGAAGCGCACTAATTCATTTGCTCAGTCCAACCCAATCAATTTTCAGGAGAATCTTCATGGCAAGCGTTGTTCCCGTTTCCACTCTTCCTCTCGCCAGGCGCATCCGTCCGCGCACCGCGCTGGTGGCTAGCTCCGATCGCAGCTTCCGCCAGAGGCTTTCAGAGACTCTTACTGGCCTGCGCTGGCAGGTACAAGAAGCCGAAGGCGGCGCGCAGGCCTGGGAGAAGGCGGAAGAAGCCACCCCCGAAGCGGTCATCGTCGACTCATGGCTGCCTGATCTCGACTTGGCTGAGTTTCTCAAGGACTTTCGCGCCTTCTTTCCTGAAGTGGATCTGGTGACCACAAGTGGCTCCATCTCACAGGAGAGCCCGCGCGGTCCCTACCGACAGGAACTGCTGTATGCTCTGCGCCGCTCGCAGGACAACGACACGGCAATCTGGAACGCGGCCCCCACGCTCATGCAAAACCCGCCGCTCAATTCTGGCCACGTCAGCCCCTGGCCGGTTACAGCTCATCCTGCTGTGGCGCCGGCGGCTGCGTCGCCGCAGAGTGCAGAGTATCCTCAGCCTGCCGCCCCTCAGGCCTTGCCGGCAGGAGCGGCTCTGCCCAGCCCTGAGACAGAGAAGGCATCGAGCGAACGGCTGCCGGAACTGGTTGGCAACGCCGCCTGCATGCTCGAAGTCAGCCGCCGCGTCCGCCTAGTGGCCCCGCGTTCGACCCCGGTGCTGATCGAAGGGCCTACCGGCTCAGGCAAGGAGATTGTGGCCGAAGCACTGCACCGGCTGTCTCCCCGAAGCCGGAAGCCCTTTGTCGCCATCAACTGCGCGGCGATTCCCGAGGCGCTGCTCGAAGCAGAACTCTTCGGCCACACCCGCGGCGCGTTTACCGGCGCCGTGCAGGGACGAGTTGGACGGATTGAAGCCGCCGAAGGAGGCACGCTGTTTCTGGATGAGATTGGGGAGATGCCGCTGGCGCTGCAATCCAAGCTGCTGCGCTTTGTCGAGTGCGGCGAACTGCAACGAGTGGGCGATAACGACACGACAAAAGTGGACGTGCGCATCCTGGCCGCCACACACCAAGCGCTGGCTCAGCAGGTGCAGGACGGCGGCTTCCGCGCGGACCTTTACTACCGGCTGGCCGTCTTTCTCATCCGCACTCCATCGCTGGCCCAGCACGCCGAAGACCTGCCGCTGCTGGTCAACCACTTTCTGGCGCAAATGGGCCGCGAGGCGCCGGTCAAGAAAGTCGACGAGGGAGCATTGGAGAAACTGGCTCTCCACGACTGGCCGGGCAATGTTCGTGAGTTGGAGCACGTGCTGGAACGGGCCGCCATTTTGGCCGGCGAGGAGTCCGTCCTGACCGCACGGGAGATCGATTTCGGGTTCGCCATCAACTGAAGCGCTTGAATTGACCGCTCAATTCAGATGGAAGCAGCTACGAGAGGATGAAATGGAGATGCAGGTTGAGACCAGACTGAGCGACCAGATTGCCCGGTATATGGATCTGGCCACCAGCGAGGCCAAGGTGACCGCGGCCAACATGGCCAATATCGATACCCCCGGTTACCGGGCCGTGGGTATGGACTTCGAGGCCGAGATGCGGGACGCCATGACGGACGTAGACAAAGGACGCGCCGCGCGCCCGGTGCGTCTCAAGGCTGTGGACGGGCTGATTGCGCGGCCAGACGGGAACAACGTCTCCATGGACCGCGAAGGCCTGAACCTGGCCGAGGCGCAACTGAGATTCAAGACCGGCGTGGCGCTGCTTCGCCAGGAGTACCAGCGGGTCTTGGACGCGATCCATGCCGATGGCAAGTAGATTGGACCGGAACATGCGGCGATCCATAGAAAGAAGGAGTGGCAGATGAATCTCTTTGCAATGATGGAGACCTCGGGCGGCGCCATGCAGGCCGAGCGGATGCGCGCCGAGGTGGTGGCAGCCAATATGGCCAACGCGGAGACGACGCGCACGGCCACGGGTGGCGCTTACCACCGCCAGCATGTCGTCTTCGCCGCCAATGCCGGCGATCCGGAATTTGCCAGCACCTTGAGTGCAGCTTCAGGGAGTGATGCCCTTGGGGCCGCTTCAGCGTCTTTGCTTCCTCTCAATCTGAACGGTTCCGGGGCGGTGGCGCCGGGCGTGCATATCGCGGCGGTGGTCGAAGATGCCTCGCCCCCGCTCAAACGCTATGACCCAGGGAATCCGGATGCCGGATCGGACGGATATGTATCGTATCCAGACATTAACCCCCTCACAGAGATGGTGGATCTGATGGGGGCGACACGTGCATATGGTCTGAATAGCTCCGCCGTACAGGCCGAGAAGGGCATGATCACCTCGGCCCTGGAGATCGCGAAGTCCTAGAGCGGTGTCCCCGAAGTCTTTTGCATATGAAGAAAGAACAACCGCAGATCCTTCGACTCACCACCCCCGAACTGAAGAACGTTTGGGGCCCCGTTCGCTCAGGATGACAGAAGTTATTTTGATAGGAACTTTCGGGAGATGACGCTAGAGCGACCTGACGAAGAACTGAAGCAGCGAAGGGAGAACCGATGATACCTGCAATGAACCCCATGACCGCAGCGCAATCGCTACCGGGCCTCTCCGGCACAGGTGGTGAAACCGCAGCAACTTCAACTGCGGGCTCAGCGGCCGCGCCGACTCCGTTTTCCGATCTGTTGACCGATGCAGTTGGCCAGGTGGATCAACTTGAAAGCCAGGCTCACGCCGCTGTGGCCGGACTGATGAGCGGCTCCGGCGTGGACGTGCATCAGGCGATGATCGCCACACAGAAGGCGAGTATGGCCTTTGAGTTGGCGCTGGCGGTGCGCAACAAGGCAGTGCAGGCCTACCAGCAGGTCATTGGAATGCAGTTTTAGAGCAGTTCTCCAATAGATGTAGCCCTTTTGAGACCGTGCAAGGTGGCTTTTTCTTGAGGAAAAAGCCACTCGGCCGCAGTGGCTTCGGTGTACAGCAATTGGAGAACTGCTATAACGGCTCGGCGACTGAGTGAACCTTAGTGAGCGGGCAGAAAGAACGGAACGGCTGCAAAGCCGCGGAAGACGGTAACCATGGCCACCGGAACACAGTTGCAGAAGAGCGCGCAGACGATGCCCGGCCAACCCCAGTTGACCGACCGGCTGGCCGGCCTATGGAGCGGGGCAAGGGTCCGTTGGGCCGCGATGCAACCGGCACAGCGCGGCTGGGCGCTGGCTGTGGCTTTGCTGCTGGCGGCGCTGGTTGGCGGCTTGTTCTGGTACGGAATGCGCACGGACTGGCGGACCCTCTATGCGGATATGGACCCGGAGGATGCGCGTCAAGCCGGACAGGTTCTTGTTCAGGCGCAGATTCCTTTTAAACCCACCTCCAACGGAACGGGCATCATGGTTCCGGCAACGCAACTGGACAAGGCGCGGTTGGTGACCGCCGCGAAGGGGCTGAAAAGTGGGCGGCTGGGTTTTGAACTTTTCGACAAGCCAAACTGGGTAGGATCAGAGTTCGACGAGCAGGTCAATTACCAGCGTGCGCTGGAGGGCGAACTCGAACACACCGTTGGCTCGCTCTCCGACGTCGAGTCAGCGCGGGTTCATCTGGTGCTGCCCCACGACTCTCTCTTTCGCGATGCGGAGAGGCCAGCGAAGGCCTCGGTAGTGCTCAAGCTACGCCATCGTTCGCTGTCTGACGGAGAGCCGGAAGCAATTCGCAACCTGGTGGCCTCGGCCGTGGACGGCCTGACTCCGGATCGAGTCGTACTGGTAGACGCGGCCGGCCATCTGCCGTTGGGGCCGAAGACGGCTGACGCTCTGCGTTTGAGCGCCGAGGAGGCTCTGGAACAAAAGCTGGTGACAACGCTGGAGCCGGTGACCGGCCCGGGCAATGTGCGCGCCTCGGTAACCCTGGATTACGATCCGACGGCTACGGAAGAGACCGATGAGAGCTACGACCCGGACCAGACGGTCACCCTCTCAATGCAACGCACGGAGCAATCCTCCGGGCCTCAGCAGGTCACCGCTGGCGTTCCTGGCACCGCGTCTAATGCCCCTAACTCAAAGGCCTTGCCCGTCTACCCGCAACAGAGCACCGCGCCGCAGACGGTCAAGAGCGAGTCCGGGACCTACGCGGCCTCAAAGACCATGAAACATATGGTCGAGGGACCGGGGAGGGTGCGGCGGCTCACGGCAGCCATTGTGGTGAACGACCGGCAGGCCCAGCCCGCGTCGCAGGGAAGGGCAGCGCAGTGGCAGCCCCGCTCGCCCGACGAGATCCGCAACCTGACGGCACTGGCGCAGGCCGCTGTCGGCTTCGACGCGGCGCGAGGCGACGTGCTGCAGGTCGAGGACCTAGCCTTCGAGGAAAACCGCTTGCAACAGCCGGTCACGTTGACGGGCCAGCTGTTGCAAACGGCAGAAGGCTCACCGGTTTTGATCAAGTACATCGCACTTTTGACGGGTCTGTTCGTCGTGGTGGCCTTTGGGGTGCGTCCCGCCCTGCGCCACGCACGCTTCGCGGCGGTGCCAGCGATCAAGAAAACAGTCCGGGAACTGCCCGGTCAGGCCGATGCCGCGGAAGCACGAGCCTTGAGACCTCCTGAGCCGGTCGAGCACGACCCTGAGCGGCTGAGAGCACAAGAGATCTTCGAAGAGGTGACCGACCATCTCAAGCGCGAACCCACACAAAGTTCCCGGTTGCTGCAGAGCTGGATCAACTCCGATTAATTCGGTAAGCAATGGGAATGGGTTGGCAGAAACAGACGGGGCACAATGAGGCGGCAAGGGAAAGGAAACTTAGATATGTCACCAGAGCTTTCATGACATGCGCGGCAAGACCTGGTCTCTGACTGCGTGAATTCGTACCTTTGAATCCGTGGTTTCCCAGGTCTCAAAATCGAGACCTGGGGCACCCAGACTTGGTACAACTTCAAGCGGTCAGAGACCTGGCAAATGCAGGAGCGGTAAAGCTAGAGCACAGCACAAGGAAGGACCGGAGGCTTGGCCGAGCAGGAAAACCAGAACGCAGCACGCCGCCAACTGTCGGCGAACATGAGCGGTGTGCGCAAGGCGGCTGTCTTGCTGATTGCTGTTGGCGAGGAGTCGGCCAAGGAGATTCTGCGCGTGTTGCCGGAGGCGGACGTGCAGCGGCTCACGGAGGAACTAGCCGATCTGCGCGGCATCACGCCGGAGGTGTCTGCCGCAATACTGGAGGAGTTCTGGGAGCTTCTGGAGACCCAGAATTTCATGACCCGCGGTGGGCTCGACTACGCCAGCCGGTTGCTGATGGAGACCTTCGGCAAGGACCGCGCCGATGACCTGTTGGCGCTGGTACGCCAATCCCAGGAAGCGGCCCATGGCAACCTGGGCAAGCTACAGCGCACGGATCCACAGCAGTTGGGCAAGCTGCTGGACTCCGAGCATCCGCAGACCATTGCTCTGGTTCTGGCTCACCTGGATCCGCGACGGGCCTCGATGGTGCTGGACAACCTGAGCGAGGAGCATAAGGTGCTCTCCATCCAGCGTCTGGCCGAGATGCGCCAGTTCTCGCCGGAGATGGCGCAGAAGGTGGCCCACATTCTGCACCGGCGTTTGGAAAGCATGGGGGATACGGCGCGCAAGAGCTACTCCGGTTTCAAGGCGGTGGCCGATTTGCTCAACCGGCTCAATGCCGAGGAGTCCAAAAGGATCCTGGAAACCATCGAAGAAGGCCAGCCAGAGTTGGCCTTGTCGATCCGCAACCTGATGTTCACTTTTGAGGATCTGGTGACCGTACCGCCGACCACCATCCGCGAGATCGTCTCCGGCGTGGACAAGCGGCAACTGGCGCTGGCCTTGCGCGGCGCAAAAGACGAGTTGCGCGCGCAGATCTTTAAGTCCATGAGTTCACGGGCCGTAGAGATGCTCAAGGAAGATATGGAGGTCCTGGGTCCGGTGCGCTCGCGCGAAGTGGCACAGGCCCAACAGGAGATTCTCAATCTGGCCCGCCGGCTGGAGGCCGAGGGCAAGGTGGTACTGAAATTGGAAACCGGCGACGAGATGCTGGTGTAAACACAGCGAACAGTTGACATCTCACAGCTCACAGTTGGTGGATGAGACTCTTTCTTCGATGTCGAGTGACTTGATGATTGCAGTGAACTGTTAGCCATTCACCGAAGAAAGGGAATTCGTGCAACAGGCGGAATCGGCAACGCGCATGGTCGCATCGGGGCGCATCGAGGCCTTCGAGTATCCTGCCGATCCCGCTGCGCCTCCGTTGCCGGCATGGAATGGATGGGGCACTGCCGAAGATGCCGCGGCCAACACTTCTGCTGTGGGTGCGGGGGATACCGGCGCCGGAGCCCTGGAAAGGCGGCTGCGCGCCGAGTTCGATCGCCGGATGGCCGAGGAAACGCGCCGGAGTTTCGAGGCCGGCCGGGAGCAAGGCCGCAAGGCTGAGCACGAGGCGCAGAGAGGCTCAGAGGCTGCGACGAAGGGGCAGCGGACAAAACAAGCCGCCGAGCTGATTGAAAGTTTTACCCAAGAGAGGGACCGTTATCTAGGAGTGGTTGAGCAAGAGGTCGTCAAGCTGGCGTTGGCCGTGGCGGCGCGCATTCTGCGTCGCGAGGCGCAGATGGATCCGCTGCTGCTGACCGGGGCGGTTCGGGTGGCGCTGGGACAACTCTCTGGATCGACCCAAGTGCGGCTACGGGTGCCCGAGGCCGAGCTCGACCTATGGAACGAGGCCATCGCCCTGGTGCCAAACCTGGCTGTGAAACCGGCGGTGGTTGCGGGCGATGGGATGCGTCTGGGCGACTGTGCAATCGAGACCGAGCTGGGTTCGGTTGACCTGGGAATTCGGGCGCAACTGGGAGAGATTGAGCGAGGCTTCTTCGACCGGGTTGGTGGCTCCAAATATGACAATTCTGAAAACGATGCAGCCGAGCCTGCTATGGCCGCCTCCGGCACAAGCCGGGAAAGCGGCCTATGACGCAGATGCTGGAGCGCTACTTTAGCCGTCTAAGGCGCGGCCAACCTTGGCGCTGGCGCGGGCAGGTGCTCGAGTCGGTCGGCCAGACGATTGAGTCGGCGGGGCCGCTTGCCTCGGTGGGCGAGTGCTGCGAGATTCAGGATCAGTTCGGCCGTGCGCATCTGGCCGAGGTGATCGGATTTCGCGGCTCCAATGTGCTGTCAATGCCGGTCGAGAGTACTGAGGGCATCCGCTTTGGGAACCCTGTAATCGCGATGGGAGTCAATCCCGAAATTGAGGTGGGGCCAGCGCTGATGGGCAGGGTGCTGAATGCGATGGGAGCGCCGATTGATGACGGTCGCCCACCCGCCGTTTCTTTGGCGCTGCCGCTGGAAGGAGTGGTGCGGCCACCTCTGGACCGGGTGGCGATTCGCACTCCTCTGGGCACCGGAATTCGCGTCCTTGACGGACTTTTGACGGTTGGCAGGGGACAGCGGGTGGGCATTTTTGGCGGCTCAGGAGTGGGCAAGAGCACCTTGATTGGCATGATGACTCGCAACACCGAGGCGGATGTGACCGTGGTGGGGCTAGTGGGCGAACGGGGCCGCGAGGTGGGCGAGTTTCTTGAGAATTCGCTGGGCGGAGAGGGCAGGGCCCGTTCCGTGGTGGTGGTCTCAACCTCCGACCAGTCGCCGCTGATGCGCATGAGAGCGGCCTTGGCCGCCACGACGATTGCCGAGTACTTTGCCGCCCAGGGCAAGCACGTGCTGTTGGTGCTGGACTCGCTGACCCGCTTCGCCATGGCTGCCCGGGAGATTGGTCTGGCTGCCGGAGAACCGCCCACGAACAAGGGATATACGCCTTCAGTCTTTACCCGCCTGGCCCGGTTGGTGGAGCGGTCCGGACAATTCCGAGTTGGTTCGATCACGGCCTTTTATACCGTTCTGATGGAGGGCGACGACCAGCAGGATCCGATCGTAGACGCGGTCCGGTCGCTGCTCGACGGCCACGTGGTGCTCTCGCGCGCTTTGGCCGCAGAGGGTTGGTATCCGCCCATCGAAGTGTTGGACTCGATCAGCCGGCTGATGCCGGCCGTTACTGTGCCCAAGCATCGTGAAGATGCCGCGCTTCTGCGCCGGCTGATGGCCGTCTACGCTCGCTCCGAGGACCTGGTGCGCATCGGCGCCTACAAGCCAGGCTCGGATCCTGACCTGGACCGCGCGTTGCGGGGACGGGAGGCAATGCGGACTTTCATGACCCAGAAGTCGCATGAACAGGTTCACTTTGCCGACTGTGTGCGCGGGCTTGCGGCGTTGGCCGCGGAGATTTGAGCCATGGCCGTCTCGCGCGCATTGCGCCGTCTGTTGCGCATACGGGGTTTGCAGGAGGAACAGAGCCGGCTGGCTTTGGAGTCCGCGCTGGGTGAGCTTCACAGTCTGGAGAATGCAATGGCAGCCACCTTCGAGCGTGGCCGCAGGGGGCGAAGGCTGGTCGATGCCAGTGCCCGAAGTGGCCAATTGACGGACCGGCTTGCCGGGCTTGAGGAGACACACTCGGCCAGCCGCCACGCCGAGGCGCTCGAACCCAGAATCGACGCGATGGGAGAAGAAGTGAGGGAACTGCGCGAGGAGTTTCTTACCAGAAGAGTGGAGCGCCGCCAGGCAGAGATTCTGATTCAGGAGACCGAAGCGCGGGAGGCGGTCGAAGACGGGCGGCGGGGACAGCAGACGCTCGACAATTGGTATAGCTCCCGGATGCACAGCGGCGGGACCGATGCGGAATCCCCGGCGCCCAAGGTGGGAACGCCAGGCTCACAAGCGACTACCGCTTCCGAGCAGGCCACCAAGAAAGAGATGTGAGCATCAGAAAAACTTGAGGGGAAATCCACAGGAAAGGCATTCCTGGTTCCTGAATCGGGAGTGCTGGTCCCGTTTCTGACAATGCTCTAACCCGCCCCTCACACTCTTTGGCACGCTTTCTGCTTTATCTCTTCGCATGGCCCTTGCAGCAGCAATCGAGATCGGAGCGGGGCGAACTCCGACGCCAAGCCGGGAGATTGTTCCTGGAGGGGAATCCGGCGCAGGACGGGCCGGAGCGGGTGTTCAAGGGTCCTTGCCGCCGATTGCTAGGGAAGCAGCGAGCTTTCGCGCCGGCTGGCAAACGCTGTTGGCCTCGCTCGGCTCCAGTATGGAAAGCGACGCTCCGACCGAGGCCAATCAAGGGCACTCGTCAGCTTCAACTTCGCCGCTGGCTGCTGGCGCGGATTTGCGCCAAGAGCAAGAAATAAAGAAGGGATGCAGCGAGACGGAAGCGGCAAATCTTTCCACGGCCAACGCTGAGAGAAGAAGCATCTCAATGCGGCCCACTGCCGGAACTGCACATACAGTCGCTACGAAAACCGTAGAGAAAAAATCAACGGCAAAGCCCGAGAGCGCGTCTGTTCGCAGTTCGCTTCCAGTCCCGGCCATCCAGACCGCTCATTCGAACGGGGCTGCTGCTGGGCCGTCGCCAGATTTGCTCCTGGTGCTTCCGCAGAGTGTGCCTGAGGCTGTAATCAGCAATACGGCTGCCCCTGCCACTGTCGTTGAGACGCACGCGAAGCAGTCTGAACCCTCCGCGAGTCTCTCAACCGGTTTTGCTTCAGCATCCTTCCATTCGCCTCGACTCGACGCGGAAGATTCCGGGGAATTTGCCGGAGTAGCAAACAGAACCGCAGGAGTGACTGCGAAAGAATCTGGACAACTGGCGAAGCAAGGGCAAGCCTCGCTTGCTCCCAACAGAGATGAGTTTTCTGGGACGACGGTTGGCGCTGCGACATCTCCGAATGCGATAGAGAACGCGCCATCGTCTGCCACAATACGCACCCAGGGCGAGACCGCATCCGAAACTCCAGCGTTGGAAAGACAACCGACCCCGCCTTTGGCTGACCTCCAAACCCAAACGCAAACGCTCGTTCCAAACCAGAGCCTGACTCAGAGCCTGGCACCCGGTCAGAACCCGGCGAAGCCGCAGGTGCTGGGCCAGAACTCATCTCAGACGCTGTCACAGGGCCAAAGCGAGATTCCGACGCAGGCTGGGAGCCCTGGCTTGAGGGCGGTCGCCGCTTCGACAGATCACGATGAACTGAATCCTTTGCCGATGACCACCGGCACCGTCGCTCCTCCATCCGGCGAGCTTTCTGCTGTAGCCCCCATCGTCAGCCAATTAGGGACTGCCGGCGAGAAGGGTTCAGCGTCCCTACCCTTGCGCTCTGTTCGCGCGAGCAGCAATTCCGGTTTGGCCGAGCATGGGAGCCGTCTTATCAAGGGGCAACCTTCCGCTGCTGCGGATGCATCCACGATGGCGCGAGAACCAGCAGGCGCGGGCGAGGTCACAAGCAAGACTGGCGTATTGGCGACAGCTTCGACTGCGGAGAAAACCGGGCCGGATTCCCGCGACACCTTCGCGACTCTCGACACGGAAGCAGCAAGCGGAAAGCCGACCTGGATTCACGCGTCGGCGCAGCGAGCCGAGGCGGGTTATCACGATCCGATCCTGGGCTGGGTAGGCGTAAGGGCAGGTGCAAGCGGCAGCGGTGTTCATGCGGAGGTGGTGGCGGGTTCCGCCGATGCTGCACAGGCGCTCGGGAGTCATATGGCAGGATTGAACGCCTATCTTGCCGAACATCATCTGCCCGTGGGGACGCTGACGCTGACCTCGCCTGAAAGCAGGTGGATAGGGATGGGGAACGACAGGGGCGCGGGAGATGGAATGCAGCAGGGGGCAGGGCAATCTACAGGGCAGGAGACAGCACAGGGCACTCCTGCAGGCGCCCAATCCAGACCATCTTTAGACTCTTCGACCCAATCGCCGGCAGCTTTGCCGGAGTTGTCGGCATTCTCTGAGGGAAAGGAGAGAGGCGCACAGACAGCAGGACCGGGAAACATCCACATTTCAGTCATGGCCTGAGCCTCAAGAGAGACTCAATCAACAAGGACACAGAAGAAAGCGCAAAGAAAAGCAGGAGGCGAAATGGCAGCAGCAGCGGGAATCTTGAATCACCACACAACGGCAGCGCAGGCCGCTGCGGGCAGGACTACGTCCTCTCCGGCGGACGCGGGAAGCACGACGAACAGTACAAGCAGTGACTCGGCCACCATCTCGGCTAATGACTTTCTGACGTTGCTGGTCACCGAGATGAAAAACCAGGACCCGACGGCGGACACCGACCCCAACGAGTACATCAACCAGTTGGTGAACGTAAACAGTCTCGAACAACTGATTTCGATCAACCAGACGCTGACAACTGATCTCGGCAGCACAGCCAACGGCGCAACCGCGTCCTCAACGACAAGGACTGGTGCAAACGCGCAGAGCGAAGGAAGAGCCGCCTCGGCGCAAGCGGTTTCACCCGGCGCCGCAACGACTGTTCCCGGCGCCATCAGCGCAGCAGCGGCCAAACAGGCTCCCGGCAATCTTGGTATCCCCGCAGCCAACGCTTCGGCTGCGCGCGTGGCCCAATCCCTGAGCGGAAAGTTTTAAGGCTCAGTTGATCATCGAAGGGCCGCGCATGGCCCAAGACAAGCTTGTTTACTCGCCGGGCAACAAGGCCCGCGACAACTTCAGTTGAAGTCAAGAGGAGATTCACAATGCCCAGCTTTGACATTCCACTTAGCGGACTCAACGCCGATTCGACTGCGTTGAACACTATTGCCAACAATCTTTCAAACATGAACACGACAGGCTTCAAGGCGCAAACGACCAACTTCAGCGACCTGTTTTATCAGCAAGTGGGTACGGCAGGATCAGGGGATCAGATCCAGGTCGGGACAGGTGTGCAGGTGGCCTCGAACAGCACTGATTTTACCGGCGGTTCCATCGCTTCGACGGGCGTGGAGACAGATGCGGCAATCGACGGGACTGGATTTTTTGTTTTGGATAATGGCGGAAGTCAACTGTATACACGTGACGGCAACTTTCAGTTGAGTTCAAATGGCACGCTGGAATCAACCTCTGGCCAGCCGGTGATGGGATATGCAGCGACGAGCGGTGTAATTAATGCCAGCGGGGCGTTGAGCGATATTGTGCTTCCTACCGGGCAGGTGATGCAGCCTTCAGCAACGACGACTTTCAGCATGACACAAAACCTGGACTCAAATTCCACCTCCGCCTCAGGGCCTGTGACTGTCTACGACTCGTTGGGCAATAGCTATGTTGCCACTGTGAATTACACGAAGACGGGAAACAATACCTGGTCTTACAGAATCTCACTACCCGACACACTAACCCCCAGCTCAACCAATACGGGCGCCGTCTCGACGATCAACTATGACTTTGGATCGAGCGGCAGCACACCGGCAACCGTCAACACAGGAACGAACCTGACGATCACCGCGCCGGCCACGGCAGGCGGCACGGCAACCACGGGTCTGCCAACCTTCACGGGCTCTCCGGAAACGATTGCAGATTATGTGATCGACCTAAACACCGCGTTGGCGGCTGCGGGTATTACGGTTGGCGCCGGTGGAGTCACGGTCTCAGCGACAGCTTCCGGCGTATTGACGATCTCTGGCGCCAATATCTCCACCAGCGGAAGCGTGACCCAGGATCCAGTGTCCGCGAACACGACAGGGACGTTGACCTTTAATTCCAACGGCACCCTGGTGAATCCCGCTGGAGATGTGAGCGGAATTACCTTTGCGGGGCTCTCCGACGGAGCGGCGACGATGGACATGACCTGGGATGTGCTTGGAAGCGCCGGCACTGCAAATATCAGCCAGACCGCGGCCGCAAATTCGACCTCGTCCCCAACGCAGAATGGATATTCAAGCGGCGAGTACAGGAGTTTCACGATCGGTTCCGATGGCACCGTTACGGCTACGTACTCGAATGGCAAGAGCCACGACGTGGGACAATTGGCGATCGCCACGGTCAACAACCAACAGGGACTGGTTGACGTGGGGTCGACCGAATATCAGACCACGGGCGCTTCAGGTCAGGCTTCAGTGGGGGTAGCCGGAGCCGGCGGGCGTGGATCGCTTGAGGGCAGCTCGCTGGAGGCCTCGAACGTGAATATCTCTGCCGAGTTCTCTGACCTGATTGTGGCCCAGCGCGCCTTTGAGGCCAACTCGAAGGCGGTAACCACCTTCGACACCGTGACCCAGGAAACCATCAACATGATTCATTAATCTGTTGTGGGGCGGCTTGCGGGCCGCCCTCCATCTTTAAAGGCACGATCCTCGACTGGCTGACCGAACGGCATTCGCGAGGTGAGCCATTCAAGCTGCGTGGCCACGCCGCACCTCGATGAACAGTCCCTTTGCTTCGGCGAGAACGTGGCCTCGAGGGTTGAGAATCCTGGCCTCGGTCCAGTGTTTGCGGCCATCGCTGCGGAGCAGGCGTCCCTCCAGGCGAAGAGGCGTCGCAGAATGGATAGGGCGTAGATAGCCGATCTCCATCTGCCGGGTCATGGCCGTCAACCCTCGCGACCGGACGGACTTGCTCATCGCTTCGTCCAACAGCGTGGCGATGATGCCGCCATGCAGGTAACCGCGCGGACCCTCGAAGAGAGCCGAAACGGTTGGCAGACAAACGACGCTCCCATCCTCGGCGAGCATGAATTCGAGATGCAAGCCAGCGGGGCTGGCAGGGCCACAGCCGAAACAGCGGTTCTGCGCGGCGCGTGCCATAAGGGTCAGCTTTTCGGTAGACAAATCCATGCTTCCAGCATAGCTTGGGACGGCAAACTGCAGAATAGGTGAGTAAATCTGTTTTTTCGCGCAGACTTTGTTCTACCCGGTGCATCGAACCGTAAGGAGGTTTCCCATCATGGACCGCAGAACCGCCTTCAAGCACCTTGGCGGCGTAGCAGGAGCTTTGCTTTTGACCAAAGACCTGCTTGCCAAAGGACTCCCCAACGGACAAGCCACCCCCGCCACAACCCCGCCGGCGGCTCCCACCGGCCCTTTCACCCTGCCACCGCTGCCCTACGCCTACGATGCGCTGGAACCCTACTTTGACGCCGTGACCATGCATCTGCACCACGACAAGCACCACCAGACCTACGTGAACAACCTGAATGTCGCCGTGGCTGCGCATCCCGAGTTGAGAGGGAAGACCGTGGATGAGCTGGTCGCCAACTTAAACGCCTGGCCTGAATCGGCCCGCACTGCCGTGCGCAACCAGGGCGGGGGCCACGCCAACCACTCCTTCTGGTGGCCGACGCTGGGCAAAGGCGGCGCGGCACCTGTCGGCGAGTTGACCAAAGCCATTGACCTGAAGTTCGGCACGCTCAGCGCTTTCCAAGACAAGCTGACTGCCGCAGCTCTTGGCGTCTTTGGCAGCGGCTGGGCCTGGCTGGTGAAGCTGCCAGACGGCACTGTGGCCATTGAAACCACTCCCAACCAGGACAGCCCCCTTGCGCTAGGTCATAAGCCTGTGCTGGTCGTGGATGTCTGGGAGCACGCCTATTACCTGAAGTACCAGAACCGGCGCGCGGAGTACGTGAAGGCCTTTTTCCAGGTGCTCAACTGGGATTACGTGAGCGCGCAGTTTGCGCAGAAGGCGTAGGAAGTCGTTGGCCTGGACGGAGCAGCGGGTTAAGGAAGCGACCTTTGTTTGCATAGGGTTGGCGGCTAGTCTCGGGCTTGTTTTGGGCGGCTGTCAAGCTGCGCCGCCGCTTACCCCGCAGGAAGCAGAAGGCAAGCACCTCTACCAGGTCCGCTGCGCCCACTGCCACGAGGACAACGATCTGGCCCTCAAGAAGGTTCCGCCAGAACTGCATGGCGTTTTTGCCCGCAAGACCCTTCCCAGCGGAGTTCCAGCCACGGACACGGCTGTGCGGCAAAATGTATTAACAGGGAAGGGAATGATGCCCGGCTTCTCCGGCCGTTTTACGGAAGAGCAGATGGCGGCACTACTTGCTTATCTGCATACGGGCCTGCGCTGAGAAAATCACAGACAAACGGCCTGAAACCAACTTAAACGCCTTCACGGTATACTGGAAATTGCCATGGCAACCGATAATACCTTCTATTTAGAGACCTTCGGATGCCAGATGAATGCCCATGACTCGGAAAAGGTCATTGGCACATTGGAGCACGAGGGCTACCGGCAGGTTGAGTCGGAAGAGGACGCTGGCCTGATCCTCTATAACACCTGTTCGATCCGCGACAAAGCTGAGCAGAAGGTCTTTCACCGGCTTGACGAATACAAGCGCCAGAACAAGGCTGGAAAGCGCTTCGGCGTGCTGGGATGCGTGGCTCAGCAAGAGGGCGAAAAGATCTTCGAGCGAGCCCCGTACGTCTCGCTGGTCTCCGGCTCAGCCTCGTATCGCAAATTGCCGGAGATGCTGGCTCGTATGGAAGCCGGCGAAACCCGCATCACGGGACTCGACGACCGCCAGACCGACGAGACCTTCGAGACCGAATTCACCGCCCGACAGAACCCCTATCGCGCCTACATCACCATCATTGAGGGCTGCGACAAGTTTTGCGCCTACTGCGTGGTGCCATACACGCGGGGCAGGGAACGGAGCCGGGGATCCGCTTCGGTGTTAGCCGAGGCGCGTCGCATCGTCGATCAGGGATTTACCGAGATTCAACTTTTGGGCCAGAACGTGAACAGCTACAGCGATCCGGAAGGGAAGCGGAGCTTCGCGGAACTGCTGGCCGCCGTGGGCGAGGTCCCGGGGATTCGCCGTGTCCGTTTCACGACAAGCCATCCACGTGACTTTACTCGCGACATTGTCGAGGCCATCGACGCCGTGCCCACGCTCTGTGATCACGTGCACCTGCCGGTGCAATCCGGCTCCACGCGGATCCTGCATCTGATGGCGCGGGAGTACACCCGGGAGTGGTACTTGGAGCGGATTGCCTGGATCAAGGCTGCGCACCGGCCCATCTCGCTCTCGACAGATATTATCGTGGGCTTCCCCGGAGAAACAGAGGAAGACTTGATCCAGACCATGGACCTCCTCGACGAAGTCGGGTACGATTGCGTCTTTGGCTTCAAGTACTCGGGCAGGCCCAACACACCGGCTTTGACCATGATCGATTCCATCTCAGAGGCCGAGAAAGCCACACGGCTTCAAGTGGTGCTTGATCGCCAGCGCGAGATTCAGCGGGTCAATTATGCCAAGCACTTGGGGCAAACGATGGACATTATGGTTGAAGGTGTTAACTCAGCGAGATCGCAAGTTATCGGACGTAGCAGCCAAAACATTCCGGTCAACTTCACTTGCGTTCAGCCCATCGCTCCGGCCCCCGGAAGCTACTTGCAGGTGAAAATTACCGCGACGCATCCGAACAGCCTGGTGGGAGAAGCCGTCTAAGATAAGAGCGGTGGAAGGAAAGGGGAGCTATGGATATCGAGGTGCGGATACGCGGGTTGATGATGGATCCGGCTACGAGCATGCCCATCATTGTGCTCAAGGACATCGCTTCTGATACGGTGATGCCGATCTGGGTGGGAATCTTCGAGGCCAATGCCATAGCGCTCGAAATCGAGAAGGTTGCCCCGCCGCGGCCGATGACCCATGACCTAACTGAAAACCTCATCCGTCACTTGAATGCAAGGCTGGAACGTATTGTTATTTCAGAACTTAGAGACGACACATTCTTTGCCGTTCTATGGTTACGGCAAGGGAATGAACCTTTGGCTCTGGACGCCCGCCCTTCGGACGCGCTCGCGCTGGCGTTGCGCGCGGATTGCCCGATCTACGTCACGGAAGATGTCATGCAAGCAGCCAAGCTGAATACCACTGGCCCGCCTGAAGGTCCAACAGCAGAGCAGTTGCGAGGGTGGCTTGAAGGCTTGAACGATGATGACCTGGGGCATTACAAGATGTAGTTTGAACTGAGGGTAGGCAAGGAGTGCCCAATAGCCGCAACTCCCGGCCTCTTCTCAGACGCCGAAACAGGGAATACCGGTTTTGCCTTCAAGGAGTTAGGCGCCTTATCCTGCGATTTGTTTTTAGTATACAGAATATACGTTATCGGACGTAGAGGGTTTAGTGGTTCTGGGACAGGAAGGTTACCTTGCCCCTTTTCCCGGTTTGGATACAATCTGACCTCTTTCCATATTGCGCAGTCGAACGGCAGTTTGCCGATGGCCGTGTTATGGAAGATGCAGAGCGGGATCGGCGCACCGGATACGAGTGGACCGCCGAAATCAAGTCTTATCTCGAATTCATGCTAGGCAAGGCGCGGCGGAGGAATCACAACCGCTGGGACCCTGAACGCCTCTGGTACCTGGCTGGCCTTCAAACACTTGAAGGCCTCGATCATCTCGAAGAAAAACTCACCCTCCCCCAGATAAGAATCACCCCCCGAACAATTCAGGACATTCGCATTGCCTCGCTTGCCTCGTGGCCGTGCGCCCGCCTCGTGGATGAGCTGATGCGGCTCCGGCCGGAGATGACGGACCGCAAACTCCTCATCCACCTTTCGCGGGTCAAACTGGCCCGGATGCTGTTCGACGCTCGCCAAGTTTCCGGCTCTGCTCTCAAGAGGATCGCGTGAGGACATGGCGAGAGATTGGCGCGGAACTCGGCATGACCAGGCAGAACGCTTGCCGGATCGGCTGTTCGGCCCTCAACAAATTGGATCGGCAGCCAGGTGGACTCACTGAACTCTATGCGTTGGCGGTTCTCTGGCACGATGCCCGGCAAAGCCTTCAGGAAAGGAACTCGGATGATTCACGGAATTGAAATTGGCGTCGGCTTATCGATTCTGATCGCCCTCGTTTTCATCCTCGCTCGCAGGGTGAAGCTTTACACCTATCCGGATGGTTCGGATCAGTTCTTGGATGCGGTCAGTCATGAAGGCTCTGAATATCTCGTCCTTCACGGCCTCCCGGACTCTTGGAATCCAGGCGGGAACTCCCGCCAGCGCAGATCGGCCCGCAGACGGCAAGAGCGGGCCTCAAAGCTCGGCAACGCCTAGACAGCGTCCGAGGGGCGAGAGGGGCCGAGGAACCCGGCATTAGGTGCATTCGGCCCCGCCTCCAGAAAGGAACTTCAGCTATGGCAACTTTTACTCGTACGTGTCAGCAGCCCGGATGCTCGCTTAAAGTCTCAGACGCCCATCTGATGTGCGTCTATCACTGGCAGCAGCTTTCACCCGAGGCTCGCCGTGAATGCCAATACCGACTACGCGGATTTAACTCATGGGATGCCGCGGCGCTTTGGCTTGAGGGCTATTTAAAGCAGATGGCCGGGGGAACTGGGGGGCCAGCATGACCGGAGCCAATACAGACCGGATTTACACTCCAGCGTGGCAGGTCGGAAGCGCGATGCTCCTCCGCCTGGCTCACCCTCTCTTCATTCGCGCCTTGCATTCAGGTAACTGGCCCAATAGCTCGGACTCGACGTATGAAGCGTGGGTTTCGCTGCGCTTGATTGCCGAACGGTACTTCCAACTACGCAGCACGAATTTGCAGCCGGCCGAGCGGGAACGCATGATCGGCGCTCTGACCTTCGCGCACGATTCCCATCATGAATCCGTTCTGACCACTCTCGATAAGCCCAGCTTGCACCTGTGCGGCTGTGAAGTTGCGCAGCAAATTCGGGAGCTGTCTTCGCTTCTTCAGGAAGTGGCGGAAAGAGAGAAGGCTTCCAAATGACAGAACGCCAGCGCCTCGCCCGCCTCATCTGGGAATTTGTACGGCTTGCCGGAGGGAATCCCCCCGCTAGCTTCCGCACCCGTCTAGAAAAGACCAGCCTTGAAACACTCCGCGCGATTATCGATTCAGGCGCGGTACACATTCCCTTTCCACGGAAAGTAGTGGCCCTTTGACCCCAACCCTCTACAAGCTGAAACGGGTTTGCTGCGTCTGCGGAGCTGAGGCCACGTCGAACCGGCGAGACCGCATCGATGGCGAGCCGAACATCATCGCCATTTCGCCGGTGGTCTATCGGCGCGGAACCGGCAAAGGGAAGCTGAAAAGCGCGAAGGCCGTCCAGGTCTGCGAAGAATGCCTCACGAGAGCGCTCACAGGAGGGCGTCTCTCCTGGGCAGGCGGGGACAGGGGCGGGTGGAAGCTCTGGGCAGCTATCCGCAGCACCCTACTGGACCGCTATAGCGATTTGTGCGAGGCAGACAAAGCATGAGCCCAACCTTGGAGATGGAGACAAGGGCAGCCCCCTCTCGCCCCTACCGTCTGGGGACCCGCCGTAGGCGCGCGCCCCAAGCGCGCGCGGCTTTGCCGGAGGCGGGGGTCTCGCGCTCGGCGGGACGCCGAGCCCCTTCACTTGATACTCAGAAACAACTAGCAACATCTGTGCTCGAATGGGACCTTTCGCACCGGACGGAACATGACATTCGCAGGGAGCAGGTGGCGCTCCATCGGCAGCTCAACTCGACCGTTCATGCAATCTGGCAAGCGCACGCGGCCGCTGGCCACGTGGAAGAGGCTCTCAAGTGGGAAAAACAGTGGATTCACCTCCACAACTGCCAGACGGAGTGGATTGGTTACCGTGCATCCTGCTGCCAAGGCTTCACAACCCCTATAGCGGTTCCCATCGGCTGCAACCACCGTCTGTGCCCTCTCTGCGCCTGGCATCGCAGCCAAGCGGCCCGCAAGCGCATTAAGTGTATGTTTGACCGGCTGACCCATCCGGTGCTGATAACCCTCACGATTCCCAACAAGGCCACGATTCGCAAACATGACTTCACGCTCATGCGCCAGCGTGTGCGGCAGTTCATCGCACAGCATAAGGGCTGGATTCTTGGCGGCGTCTACTCGCTCGAAACCACCTACAACCGCACCGAAAAGACATGGCATATCCACGTACACATCCTGGCCGATGCGGCCTCTCCCCTTCCCTCCAAGACCGAGAAGGTTGATCTGGCCGGCCAAAGGGTCTATGCGTTCACCGGAATCAAGCTTCGGCTGGAATTCGATTGGATGCGGCTCTGGGGTGGGACGTGGGGCAAAGCTGCGCGGAAGGACGCCTCTGCAATGCGGCGCGAAGGGGATACGTACCTGTTTGAAGAATGGGTACGCAAGGGTCGTGAGATGCGCGTCCGCGAATGGCGCAACGGGGCGTACAGGCCTATGGAAGGGCTTTCCCCTGATTTAGCGGCCGCTAATTCGCAATGGAACGCTGAGAATCGCCGCGTAGTCGACGTGCGGCCGGTTTTAGACCGCGACGGCGCCGCACGTGAGGTTCTCAAGTACATCACGAAGGTTGCGGATTTCAGTGACCTTCCCGAGGCCGTTGAGCCGTTCTGCAACGCAGTGAAGGGCGCGCGGCTGATACAGACTTTTGGGAGCTGGTACGGCGTGAAGTTGGACGATGCGCCAGACCCGGAAAAGCCCGAAGACTGGCATCGAATGGAATGCACGTGCGGCCTGAATATGTGGGAGCGCATGAAGGGTGTTTTTGAACGTAGAGACGTAGAGATGGACGCGGCGGGGCGCTGGAAACTGAAACGCCCCTTGGACCATAGAAGCCGGGGAACCATAGCCCGGCCAACCATTCGCGCGCTAGATGTGTGCGAGGAAAGTGATTCTCAGCTATGTCAAATGGAACGACGGTAACGATGGAAACGCGGGAAGAACCGCGCTTTGTGCAGTTCACGACGGGAGAAATCGTTGAAGGCGTGCTCATGGGGGTTCAACCCATCCAGATCAAGGACAAGCGCGGCCTGCGTTACATCGTCCAGGAGGATAACGGGGAGCTGGTCAGCTTTCTGGGAACGTGGCAGATCAATACGAAACTTCGTCCGGCCGATCTGGGGCATCGTGTCAGCGTGAAGTGTATCGGCACAGACACCATGGTGCAGCGCGGCGATAACTGCATGAAGGTTTTCGAGATCAAGGTCTCGAAGGAGATGGTCAACCCGGGGCGCGTCGTTTCAGACTCTGAAACCGAAATCACCGATGCAGATATTCCCTTTTAACGTGGGGCCACGTGCGCCCCGGTTCCGGGGCGCACGTGCAAATAACAGGGGGCGACATGGATTTCAAATGTCCGAAATGCGGCAGTGAAAATGTGAACACGTATGCGAACAAGCGCGGGGCGCTCGTAGGCAAATGCGTTGATTGCGGGAAGTGGGGGAACTATGGAAAGCAAGCCGAAAAAGAAGAGCAAACCCCAGTCAAAAAAGCCGGGGAGCAAACCGCGAAAGAAGCGGCAACCGAAACCAGCCGTAAACTTACCCGAACCAATCGACGTGGGAGCGGCAAGGGTCCAGCAGCCAAAGCCAGCGGAAAATCCGGACGGCCTTCTATCGGGACTCGGGAGCCTGTTCAGCGGGGCGGACAATCCGGGGGTCGACAGCCAGCTCCCAAGCGAAGCATCTTCAGTTTCCTCGACTTCGACTAGTTCCCTTCCCCCCGAGTCGGAGCGATTGCTCGCGGGGATTCCAGAAACGATTGGCGAGGCCGATGATCCAGGCGGTCCAGCGGACGTGCCGCAAGACGATCCAATCGCGGCGCTCATGGCACAGGTTGCTTTCGAGCCTCAAGACGTGCAGGACGCGCTGGGAGAGTTTTTCGATTGGATGGCTGAGCGATTCGAATCGGATCACTGGAAGCTGACCGAACGTCAAGCACGTATGCTTGGCCGTCCAGCCGCTCAGATGGCAAACGCGCTGTGGGTCAAACTCCAGGCGTACATCCCAGACATTCTTTCGCGTTGGTGCGAAGAGACGCCGGGAGCAACCGCGTTCATTCTGGCGTGCGGAATCATCGTGGTTCCAAAGGTCACTCAGCAGGTGCGCATCTCGCGGGAACGCGCCAAAAAGGCGCGGCCCCTTGTGGCGGAGATGCCCAAACCGAAACCACCCCAGCCCGAACGTGTCCCTGAAAAGCCGCACGTCGGCATAGTTTTCGATGGAGGCGTGTAGTGCAGACATTCATGCAAGCAATCGCGCGCGAAGAGGGGTTCTACGTGCCGGGCACGCGCCCTAATCGCAATAACAACCCAGGTGATATTGAATGGGGACGTTTCACCCAGGCTCACGGAGCGACGTGCGGTGACCCGCGCTTCGCTGTCTTCCCTTTCTGGACCGATGGATTCGCCGCAATGCGTGCGCTGCTCTTGAGCGCATACGTGGGCCTCACGGTCGAAGCCGCGCTCAACAAATGGGCTCCCCCTATCGAGAACACGACAAATTCCTACATCAAGAATGTCTGCGAATGGACGGGGCTCACGCCGGAGACCGTTCTTACAGCGGAAATCATTGGTTGAAAAGTTTCCCGGACTATCTCCGGGGATGCACGAAAGAATGGAGGCGGAATCATGTGGCTCCGTCAAATTTTAATCGAAATCCGACAGCTCAGAGAGGAAGTACATATCATGTCCACTTCTACAACGACAGGTCTCACGGCGCTTACCCAGGCTGTGAGTGATTTGATCGCAGCCGTCAGCACCGAGACGGATAACGTAAACACCGCAATCACCGCGATTTCCAATGCGGTTGCCGAACTCGGCCAGAGCGAAGACCCCCAAGTCCAGACTCTCGCCGCGAACATCGAAGCGCAGGTTGCCTTGATCAATACAGCCAACGCCAACTTGCAGACGGCAAGCGCGACCGTTCCCGCACCGCCAGCTGCTGCCTGATCGCAGAGGGACGTTGAACTTTCTGCCGGTGAGTCTCCAGGCGGAATAGAACGGAGAAAAATGGAACGACCGCTTAGGGGATTCATCGACGGGGAGTACCAGGACGGCGAGCTGCGCGGCTGTACGTTCATCGCGGGCAAGCGGGGCATGGGGAAGACAACCGAGATGGCTCGGTTGCTTTCCCTCTGCTCTGGAGGTGTGCTGTTTTTCGATTCCCTCTCCAGGCATGAAGGGGTACTGCCTGGCTATAAGCTGTTTTCTCAGCCGGGTGAGATGGAAGCGTATCTGCGCAAGAATCACAATCGGCGCTTTCGGTTGCTCTACCAGCCACGTGCTGGGGACGTACAGGCGCACTTCCAGGCGGTTTGCACGATGGTGAGGGCCTTCGGGTCCATGATCTTCGGCGTGGACGAGCTGGACGCCCTCTGCGGGGCGAAGTGGGGTGATAGCCGGATGCCTCCCGAGTTCTACCACTTGGTCAATTACGGCCGACATTGCCGCGTCTCGATGCTGGCCACGGCGCGGCGTCCCATGAGTGTTGCACGTGGGTTCACGTCTCAGTGTCTTCAGATGCGCCTTTTCGGCATGACGGAGCGCGCGGACTTGAAGTATTTCGAAGATTACATCGGGCAGGAAGATGCACAGCGCCTGGCCGCGCTCCAAAAATATGAATATCTGCATTGGACCGGAGACGGTCCCGCCGCGCTCTGCGGTGGGCGACGGTCATAAAAGAACCGCTATAGCGAAATAGTTTGCACGTCTCCCAAGTGCTATAGCGATTTAGAGCGTTTACGTTTTCATTTTCACCCACACGATCAAGGTACATAGCTGAAACCGGGCGCTGCGACTGCGAGGCGCGGCCCCGGTCTTTTTGCTTTGAATCGTGGAGGGAAACGACATGAAACTTTGGCATACGGCGCTTTTGGTAGTGCTGGTCTTTGCGTGCATCTGGGCCAGCAATCACGTTTCATTCATTCAGAACATCGTCAGCTAACGAGCTGCCCCAACCACCGGGCGCAGCTCGGTGAATCGCTGTCACTGCGGACCAGGACAGGGAGGTCATATGGCTTTTGAAGATCGTAGGAATCGGCTGCAATACGCATTCACGCCGAACAACAAGCTCTATTTCACGCTGCCTCCGGGCGGCAAGATCATGCAGGGCCGGTTGATTATTGCCGGTCAGGTTGTCGTTGCGGGTGGAACCACGTCTGGCGCCGTAGTTGGCGAGGGCGGACCGGTCAACCTGGTGCAGCGCGTCAAGATTTTCGCGACGGCCGCTGGCGGCTCTCGATACCCGGGCGGAACCATCGTAGATTGCACCCCTCGGAGTTTGCTCCGTTATGCAATTACGCAGCATCAAGGCAAGTACATCGGCGAGCTGAATGGCAGTGTCCTGGGCAACGGTGACGCCGGGACGTATCTCGTCTATCTCAGCATCCCGCTGTATTTTGCCGACTCGACTCTCCGTAACGTCATCTCGACGGCCCTCAATGCTGATCTGACGGACGCGGGCGGGCTGCCCATCTATCAGAGCATCCAGGTGGAAGTTGACACCGGGGATCTGACGAGTTGCTTCTTTGGGAATGATCGCGCCGTCAACTGGTCGGGCCTCACCGTTCAGTGGGACGATGATCGCTTGGGCTTGCCGGGCGACACGATGGTGCTGTACCAGGAAGAGCACATCGCGCTGATCGGTGCAGCTCAACAGCGGATGCTTGATCCGGCTATGCCACAGAGCGGAGCCTTTACCAACTGGCTCTTGCTCGCAGAGGCGGGCGGCAGCGCATACACGCTGAATCCCAACATCCTCCAGCGCGTAACGGCCGCTTCCAGCACGTTCAACTTCGATGAATACGCCGCCGACATTCAGCAGAAAATGCTGGACGACGAGTGGGTCGATCCTTCGACTCCGCTCACCGGCTTCCATTTCATCGACTGGACGAACGGCTCGCTGAACAATGCGAACCCGGCTGCGGGCATCCAGGCGCAATTCCAGGTTGCCAATCCCTCGGGCGCGAACCTTGACCAGCTCCGCATCTACACGCGGCGCTTCTATCCCTCGGTTCCCGCGAGCTAAAGGTAACCATGGACGGATTGCTTCTCATTGGCGCGGTTCTGTTGATTTGGCTTTTCCTGCACAAGGGAAGCCAGAGCAGCGGGACCGTGCCTGTGAGTCCAACTCCCCAACCCAACTATGACTCGGACGCCGGGAACGCGCTGGAAACAATCAAGCAAGCCATCTTCCACAAAGAGGGCGGGCGTCCCGGTGATCGAAATGTAGTGAACAACAATCCCGGCAATCTGAGAAGCGGGCCGGGCATGACGGGCACGGCGGGCGGCTTCGCTACCTTTGCATCGCAGGACGACGGGTACAGCGCCCTGGAAGCATGGATCACGAAGCATACAGCCGCGCATCCCGACTGGAACTTTTACGACCTTTTCAACTACTACCTGCGGGGCTCGACTACCGCGCCCGCGAACGATAAAGAGGGCAACTCCGACGCCTACGCCGAGTATGTGGCGAACTACATCGGAGTCGATCCGGCCGAGCCGGTAAGCAGTGTGGTGGGGGGATGAAATGCCTACAGGATTGAACAATTCGCCACAGGGGTTGACCGATAGCGGCGGAATCATCGGAGCTGGGGCAAAGCCTGGCAGCGGCGCTCTCATTCCACGCTCTGCAATCAATCAATCGGTGCGGATGATCTTTGCCGTTACGGGTGTGGCTCAAGTCAGCCAGCCGGTCCATGTACCGGCGAACTGCAACGTCTACATCCGAGCGCACAACGGCACGGCGACGGGCAACATCGCGCCAGCCCGCGTAGCTCTGAACCCGGAAGGCCTGGCGCTGGGCAGCAGCTCAGGAGACGTGGTGACACCGGATACTGAAATCAATTACCCGGTGGACAACCTGGCACAGATTTGGGGAGTGGGAACGGCTGGCGACGGCCTCATCATCTCCATCCGCGCCAGCACGCAAGTTTGAAAGGGGAAGTCGATGACAGCAAAGAAAAAGGCAAAGAAGAAACGGCGCAGAATGCCGCCCCGCAAGAAAAACGGGGAGTTCAAAAAGCGGCGCTAGCGGAGGGTCTGTCCATAGGGAATGATGATTCTCTTATAGACAGGACGGCGATGAAACGGGAAGGTGTTCGTGAGGTAAAGGAGAACGAAGAGGATAACGGCGAGCAGAAACAGGTGCGGAATGTCGGTTTTCTTTGGTCTGCGCGGATACCTTCTTCGGTTGTGGTTGATGATGGTCGTTTTATCGAACATTAGGGTGTTCCCTGAAACGGCTGTGGGTTAGTGCATCGTGAAATGGAGCGGGGCCAAGATCGCGTAAATAATCGCGATAACCAAGGCGACGATTCCGCAACGAAGGGCCGCGTTACCTGAGAAGAACTCACCGATTAAGTCCAAAAGATCAGGTGCTCTTTTCATGTTGGGATTTTAGCGCAGAGGGTTTCCGATGGCAAATGCAATAGAAGAAGCGAACGATGTTCTCATGCTCACTATCACAATCGCGATCATCGGCGCATTGCTGTTGGGCTACAAGGCCATTAAGAAATTCATCGACGGTTTAGGGAAACCTGAAAATCCGAGTGGCCCAACCCCAACGCCAGATACGCCCTTCAAACTAAGTCCGGCGAGCGCAAAATCCACGAATACCCTTTGGCAGTGGATCACTTACCTTTTCAATATGCCAGAGGGTTTCATGAGTTCAGATCAGGTTCAGGCAGCCGGTGCGCAAATGTCCGGGAGTCAAGCCTCTTCGGCTGATTATCCAGGAGCGAATGGATATGAGGAAGATCCTGGCATTGCAAGTTTTGCGAGAGATAACGGGTTGGCTTAGCGATGAAAAACGGCGGCATCTTCGCACTCTTCGTGTTGGCTTTAATGGTCTGGCTGATCGTTCTCGGTCCAGACAAGGTGACGGCGTTTTTTAAGCGGTTGTTTGGGAATAAGGAGTTTTCGTTACCCGCGTATGTGGCGGCGGCGCGGGGAGGAATCAATCTCAGCACCGGGGAAACGACCTCGGAAGTTGTAGATCGGTTGGACTTGCAGACTGAGGCGCAGTTGGACCCAGATATGCCGCTTCAGCCTTTGGAGTTGTTTGACGCGACGCCGCAACCGGTGGGCGATTGAATGGAGGGATGGGCATGAACTTGGAAAAGATCGTTGAATGGGGCGCTATCTTTCTCGTAGTGATTTTGGGCGCACGGTGGCTTGCTGGGCTCTTTGGTACTGGCGACCCGGTGCAATCCGTTGGGCCTCAGATGCAGATGGGCTATTCGGGCTACGGCTATTCGGGCGGCTACGGTCCCTGGAGTAACGGTGTCGTCTACATGGAGCCGGGCATCGTTGGACCGGGTGGGCGCGGCGGATATGGGTCTGGGCGCGGACGGCGTAGGTAAGGAGAATCATGGCGAAAAGCAGCAGTAAGACGATTCTCGCGATAGGCGTTGTGGCTGTTGTAGGCTTTCTCGCCTACAAGCTCTGGCCGAGTCTGGCCAAGGCGCTAAAGGGCAGCGGCGGGAGCGGTGGCACGGGAGGTGTGGCCGGCGCCAGCTCCTACCAGCCCTACAACCCGTATAACCCGTATGACAGAAATCAGCAGGCAGGGATGCCAGCTTTCCAGGCGAACATGGGCTTAGGGGGAACGAATCCGGGAGGCAAGGGCGGGAACTATACAACCCCCTCCTCTTACACGCCTACGGGCGTGTCCGCGGCAACCTACGCCGCGGTCAATTCGCCTTCGAGAATGGTTGAAAATCTGGACGGCACGGGCACTGAAACCATGGCGCAGTATGCCAAGGAATACAACGCGCTTGAGAACTCTCCCGCTCCCGGTTCCGCTGGGTTCAACGCGGATAGTTACGGAGCCAGCCTGAACGAACAACCGGGGCTCGGAACCCCGACTTTCGGGGAAGAGCTGGCTTCACTGTTCGGACTGGGACCGTCTGTCAGCGATGGGAGTCTCGGAATTTCCGGCATGGATGCGGGAATTATTTCCCAGCAGCAGTTGCAGCAATTTGATTTGAGCCAGGTTCAACAGTCGGTGTCTGACGGCAGCAATTTTGCCGACCTGCAAACCACGCCGTATGACCTAGACACATCGGGGCTGTCATCCGATTCAATGCAGCAATTTGACCCGGGAAGTTCCGATGCATCCGGAGACTCGGGCGGAGATTCTGGCGATGGATCGAGTGGAAGCTGAACAGCAAATTCGGCGCTGGACCTTTGCAGAGGTTCCAGCCCGCTTTGGCCCGATTCAAGTGCTGGCAGAAAAGCATGGTTTGCTGGCCTCACTTTTCGGCAGCACAGTGCAGGAAGGAATCGGGCGTGACTTGGATGTGCTGATGACAGCCAGGCGTGAGAAGACGCCGGACTATGACGGGTTTTTGAGTGAGTTCGGCGGGCGGGAAGTGTATCGGAAGGTCAAGGAAAGCAAGGGCATCCGGTGCGTGAAAGTGGCAAAGCAGGGACGTTATTACGATTTTGTTTTTGGGACAGTTTCAGGGGAGCCCCGGAGGGTGTGATGGAAGAAAAGTTGATGAAGTTGATGGCGCAGCTCGGACTGATCGCCGTTGTGATTTGGGCGCTTGCTGGCGCATTTGGTCAACGGGACCAGGTCACGGTAGCCCAGAAGCCAGCTCCTCCTTATCCCGGATGGGCCAAGGGAGACGTTTGGGCTCGGGGCTGCATTGCCGCGCCCTATGCGCAGGGAACCTATCAGCCGGGGCTACAGATGGGAGTGGCAGCCGATGCAGCTTGACCAGAACGCGGTGGTCACGATCATTGTCTTCATCGCTGCGCAGACTGGCGCGCTGATCTTCTATGCCGGTGCCGTGTTCTCGATGATGCGGAACCACGACAGGCGGCTCGACAAAAACGAAGACAGAATCGACAAGCTTTCGACCTCTGTCTACACACTCAACGGAAGGGCGGGAATTCAAAATGAACGCATTTGAAAATGTGGTTGAGAAGATCGGCAAGGGCATTGCCTGGCCGTTCGTACACGCAACGCAGGTCATCGAAGTTTTGACGACGGCGCTCAAGGATGAGCCCACCGTCAAGACCGCGATTGTGGGGCTGGTCCAGCAGATCGAGATGCTGGACAAGGACGGCGCAACCTCTCTGGCTGATAAGGGCATCGACATTCCCGAGGACATTGCCACGGTTGCCGATGCGAAGGCGCTGTGGGCTTATGTCACCGGCACGTTTCTTCCTGCTGTCGAGTCCGCATATAAGGACTTTGACGCTGATTTGCAGGTAGCTCAACCTGTCACGGCCGCAGCGGCCGCTGGCACGGCCGGCCCCGGCCTTCACACTGTCACTGCTGCCTGATTTCGAGATTCAACCGCCGACCGCACCAACCAAAGGCCGGACGCAGAGCATCGCGTCCGGCCACACTTCCCCTTCGAGGATGCCATGAAGAAGATCGCTATAGTTCTCTTGCTGCTCGCTTCCCTGCCCTGCATAGCCCAGACTGATAACACCTTCTATCCCAAGCAATTTAAGGGAACCACGGTCGGCGCCAAAGTCACTGCCGCTCAAGGCGCCTGTAACTCCGATACCGCGATTTCCTGCATCATCGTCTTTGATCCGAGCCTGGCTGTTTTACCAGTCGGAACTATGCCGGCGAAGTGCGCGCAATGCATCTGGTTGGACTTCCGTTTCCCAAATAGCGGCGGTGCAAGCATCACCGGCGTCTCAGAGGTCATCCCCGGAGTGAACATTACTTGCTCTCCCGATGTCAGTGGCTCATGCACCGGGGCAGTTACGATCAACGCGGGCAGCGGCCTTGAAACCATGCAAGCGCCCCCTCCTTCGACGTCTGGGCAATATGTGATTGTTCCGGGGATCGCGACTCTTTCAGGAGGAGGAGGTAACGAAATAAGCGATGTAGTGCGCGGTTTTATGTATTTGCAGATCGATCCAAATTGGCCTGTGGACGATGATTTCTACGCCGATCAGACTTTTGTCTGGTCCATCGCTCCGCTGCCATCGTACGTGGCCTCGGGAACGATCACCGCAATTTATGCGGCGGTTAGCATCGAAAATGATGGAGGAAGTTTTACTACCGGCTGCCCAGTTGGGCCGATTGCGGGGCAAGTACATTACAGTGCGGATTTAGGCACGGCCATCACCTATACGTGCTCGGGCAACTTCGGCTCGAATCGGACGCTCGGTTTCGTCAAAATGTCGGTGAATTTCTTTGTCTACTACACGGGGGCGGCTCCTCCCATACCTGCTGTAAATCCCGTCTCAGTAAATTTTCCCTTGGACTTCAATCCGGCTCTGAGCACGATGAGTTTCTCGCTCCCCTATGATTTTTCAGCGGATAGCGGAACGGCTGATGCAGTGGCAATATCGCTGGCCGCTTTTGCTTTTCAACCCATCAATACAGCAGGGAACGAGGTGAAATTTGTTCCTGCCTACGCAAATGCATCAACCACACCCACTCTCAATCTCAACGGCTTGGGTGCGGAGACGATTACAAAGTGCGGGCAGAATCCGCTAGTACCTGGGGATTACGTCACGACTGAGGTTGCAGATGTGATCAATGACGGAACGAATTGGGAGCTGCAAAACCCGCTGAAAGGATGCGGGGGAACGACCGGAGGGGTGACCGCCTCAGGAAACAACAACTTCACCGGTGCTAACACTTTTCCGGGAAATGGCTCGACCCACATTGGATCCTTGACGATCATTTCAACGAGTCCAACCGAAACAGATTTTGACTACGGCGGAGGGCTAGAAAAACCTCTTACGTTCACCACTCTGTATAGTGGTTATTCGACGGCGGGTGAGACTGCCGGGCTCGGGCCAAACGAGGTGCTGGGATGGAATAACGGGTCTGGGCACGACGGACTGAATCCCTGGGGCGATGTGGGCTTCTCTCGCGATTCTGCGGGTATTCTCGATTGCGGCAACGGCGCGCTGAAGGATCAGTCATGCGTGATGAAATTCGCCGGGCAGGTGGGCCCGACATCGGCTCCATCTAGCTCTTGCGCAACTAATGGGGAATGGGTATTCTCACAAGACGGTCATGCTTCATTTTGCAATGCCGGTACCTGGGTTGTGAAGATTTAGGGATTCAAGTTGAGGGCACTTTAGTGCCTGATTTTCCAGGAGAAAATTGCAATGGCTATGGGACTTGGTAGCATTCTGAAACTTGCGAAGGGTGGCCTTGGACCGGACGAGCTGGGGGAGATCCTCGGAGCGGCCGGGATGAAGGTCACTTTCGCGCCTGTAGCGGCCGGGGTGGAATCCTTCCGGCCGCTCGCCGTCTCCGCGTCCCTTCCCTCCGCCAAGATCATGGAGTTGAAGGGTACGATGAAGGGGGGCGGATCGCTCCATGCGCTCATCGTGATGACGGAAGAAAAACAGTTGTGACAGCCGTCACAGAGTTATAATTTGCAGGTGAGCAGAATAGCTCAAGTTTTAAATTTCAAGCCCAGAAACCCACTAAACCGTACTATACGTTATCGGACATGATAGTAGCTCTTTAATCGCGGAATTCTGCTGGCTCTATGCGGGGGTTAAAACCTCCGCCTCCCTCCGAAATGAGTTTTTCCGCAGCCTGTGAAGCCCTAGCTGATGTTGCGGCATTTACGCCGCGACTGAAGTAGTGCCCTGACACAATCCAAGAATTTTCAACAAGTTCTTAGATCGCCGAGTATCACCGTGTTTGTTCGGTATCCGAATTCTGCCGAAGCAATCATTATGAAGGTTGAAGTCTCTGCATCACCAAGCGCCTGACCGGCTGGGTTCGGGCCACTTAATCTGCGGTTTCCCAGGTCACAAATCGAGAATGCAGGCAGCGAGCAGTCGTACAAACTCAAGCGGCCAGACGGTGTGGAAAGCGCTCTGGCGGTTCTGCAGTCTGCGTTGCTGAACCGTGGCGGTGATAACCGTGCCGAAAAGATTCCTGAATATTCCAACTTCCCTGCCCCAGAGTCTTTAGAAAAGTCTTTAACATTTACAGAGACGAGGGTTTATATAGCGCACGGCCTCAGACATATCTGCTTCGCATCAGGGCTGATCTACGGAATCCTCTACCTCACTGACACAAAGCTGAATATCCGATCCTGGATTCGCTCACCTTCGCACATACCTATTCCGAGCAATATGGGCGCAACAACCTGTGTCCTATGATGCTGCGTTTTAAGTACTTAGTTATGGAAAACTTCCATTGCGAAAGGCCGGTTAGCACCATATACTTAAATAGGAGATTGTAGAGATTACCGAATGGCAGGAAAGATAAAGGTAGTTGAATCAACTGTTGAGCGCGGCCAGAGTGTCAGGAAGACTTTTTTGGCGCTTCGGGAAATGATTGTATTTGGACGGCTCGCTCCCGGTAGTTGGATCATCGAGGGCGACCTGGCAAGAAGGCTTGGCGTGAGCCGGACTCCACTGCGGTCGGCACTTCAGTGGCTCGAACGGGAGGGCTATATCCTGGCCGTCAAGTCTGGACCTCAGGCCAGATTGACCGTAGCGCCTTTAACGGAAAAGGACGCTCGCGAAGTCTATATGATCGTGGGCCACATGGAGGGATTGGCGGGGCGGATGGCTTCGTCCCTTGAAACTTCTCTTCGCGATCCTCTGACTGCGACACTCAAACAGTTGAATGCCGAGATGAGGAGGGCGACGAATTCCACAGAATCCCATCCCCATGAGTTCTTTGAACTGGATACAAAGTTTCACGAAAGCATCGTTGTTGCTGTTGCTGGTACACACTTTCTGTCTATCTATAACGGGATTAAGCCGCACACGGAAAGATATTGGTGGCTGTATTCGAGTTCCAACCCGGCCGAACTCAAACTTTCATTTCAGGAACACGAGGCAATCATCGAAACAATCGCCAAGGGCGACGCCGACGCCACCGAACGAGCCTTACTGGCGAACTGGGAACGTGGTGCTGAGCGGCTGGTCCAGACAATTGCCCGTTACGGTGAACGCGGAAGTATAGATAGCCCCCGCCCCATATCCTGAATCCGAGGCAGGGGTTCTCTTCGCTGATCACTATTCGGGATTGTCGCTGTCATCCAGGCCGAGATCCGGCATTCTCCACACGATTCTCTTCGTCATTGCCAGAAATCCAGTGGGCCGGTAGAGTCTCAACTCGAAGCGAAGGAGCTTTGCGTCGCCGGGGGCCCATTTCGCGGTGATTTTCTGGGGCGCTCCAACCCCTTCCAACTCCTGCTGCGCACCGACAACCTTCTTGCCGTTCTGGTCAAGAACAAGCCATTCAACACGGTAGTTCTTCAAGTCGTAGGATGGCAACTCAGTTTCCGGCCTGCGTTGGATCTCCGCCTCGAACCCGACAGGAATTCCCTTCTCGTCGACCCTCCACTTCGCCACTATGTGCGCCGGAGAATTCTCCTGCTGCCACACATAATAGGAGGGGCGGCGTTGCCGATTCTTGTCGACCAGCCCGTGATCCACAAAGTCGTCGGCCTGGCCGGGCCGCAGATTGTGGAAGGAATGATAATCCTGGTAGCACCAGAACAGCGCGCCTGCGATCCAATCACGCTGGGAAAACAATGGAAGCTGCTTGCGGATGGTCTGGATCCGCACCACATCTGCCGCTTCCGAACTGGTTGCGTAAACACCGGGAGTGCCGAACTCCGAAACGATGACCATTTTGCCGGGATACCCCTTTTCAATGCGGTCAAGAACGCCGGGGAGCATACTTTCCGGGCCATCCCAGGTCCCAAAATACTCATTCCACATGATGAAGTCCGCCAAGCTCGATGCATTCGTTGCTGGATCGTCAACGAACGCAATCATGTCGTCGGCGAAGCTCACGAACCGCCGCGGGTTCAACTGCTTCACAAAGGCGTACATCGTCTTGAAGTATTCGATTCCTCCCGGCGTATTGGTGGCACTTTCATTGTCGACGCTCCAGGCAAAAATGCTTGGATGGTTGTAATTCTGCTCAATGAGCTCCTGCATCTCCTGCTTGGCGAGGGCAACCACTTTGGGATTCTTCATCTGCTCCTCGCCGAACTGCCACATGGGAATCTCAGGAATCATGAGGATTCCGTTCTTGTCGGCATAGTCGTAGATCAGCGGGTTCTGAGGATAGTGAACCGGCCGCGCCAAGGTGGTTTGCAGGTTCTTCAGATCATCGTAGTCATACTTGATGGTTCCCCTCGTCTCGGCCATCCCCTCCCACGGTGAATCTTCGTGGCGGGAAAGACCGCTCAACCGAACCCGGGCACCATTCAGGTAGAGGCGCCGGTCGCGGATCTCCACTGTCCTTACGCCGAAGTTGTCGCGGATGGAATCGGCGTGCTTTCCGTCCATGCTCCTGAAGCTCGCATCCATCCGATAGAGATACGGATGATCGAAGTCCCAAAGATGCGCATGCTTCAAGGCTAGAGAAAGAGTTACGGTCTGCTTGCCGGGAGCGACCTGGACCTGCTTCTCAACGGTCACAGGATTCGCGCTGTCATTCAGAGCATGAGCCGCCAGCCGCACCAGCAGGTTTTGCGTTGTTGTCCCATGATTCTCAAGCAGCAGGTGGTCGCTGATCTCCGCGTCGTCTTTACAGACGGTGGAGTCAATATGCTGCCAGCGCAGAACAACCTCGTCACCCGCCGTGAGCCAGACGCCACGAATGATGCCGCCATACGGCCACCAATCGTAAATGGTGGCCTGGGGGCCAACCTTCATGGGAATCCCGGGGATCGAGTCCAACTTGGGCTCGTTGTTGATCTCTACCGCCAGAAGGTTTTCGTCCTCAAGATACGGCGTCGCGTCGAAATAGTATTCACTGAATCCGCCTTCGTGTTCGCCCAGCAGGTGGCCATTCAGCCACACGCGCGATTTGTAGAAGGTAGCTCCGAAATGGATTTCGATGCGCTTTGTCCGTAGTGCCGAATCCCGCGCGAAGGTCTTGAAGTACCAGCCGTTACCCTGGTACTTGTAGTGCTCACCGAAGTTCCATGTATGCGGCAGAGACACTTCCTCTGTCTGCGCAGGAACTGCTTTGGCCCAACCCTGTTGCACCCCTTCGTTTGATGGATCCACGCGGAAGTGCCAGTCGTCATTCAGATCGATTCTCGTGGAGCAGACGCCCATCGTACTGATGGACAAGGCTGCCCCAAGCAAGCAGTAGCGAAAAAGCCCCTTCCTAGCGCAAGGCTTCAACCTCATGCGAGACCTCCGCCATCGACGATCAGGTAGGCTCCGGTAACCCAGGAAGACATGGGGCTAGCGAGATAAAGCACGGCATTCGCGATGTCCTCCGGGGTGCCAAGGCGGGCCAGCGGACGGTTGGCAGCTTCACGCAGGAACTCGCTCTGATCCTGCCCGAGCTGCCGACACTCGCCGCGCAGCATCGCAGTGTCAGTATCCCCCGGGCATACGCAGTTCACGCGGATATTGTGCGGACCGTGGTCGATCGCCATCGCCCGGGTAAGATTGAGCACACCACCCTTCGCTGCGCAGTAGGATGCCGCGTTCGCGCCGCCTTTCAGCGACCAACCGGAGGCGGTGTTAATAATCGCGCCGCCACGCGCCTTGATCATGTACGGAATGACGTGGTGCGAGAGTGTATAGATACCCTTAAGCGTCACGTCCAACGCAAGGTCCCATTCAGCCTCTTCGAGATCGACAACGGATTTGCGGATCGCAACCCCGGCATTGTTGCAGAGGATGTCGATCTTCCCATAGGATTCGATCACGCGTTCAGCCGCGGCCTTGCAAGCCGCGCTCGACCGGACATCGCACTCGACAAAGATCGCCTTCCCGCCGCGGTCTCGCAGTTGTTCAGCGGCTGCCTCGCCGCCGGTCTTGTTGATGTCGAGGACGGCAACCGCGGCGCCCATCTCTGCCATCAGCGTGCAAATTGCCCGGCCAATGCCCGATCCCCCGCCGGTTACCACCGCGACTTTCCCGTCCAGAGAAAGCAATTCTCTAGCCTTATCTATCATTTGCATCAGAATTCGTATCCTTTCTTTGGTCCGCCGCACGGCGCGTTGCAATAGCCTCTCGGCGGCGTGGTCATTTCATTCGCACGCCCTGAGCACCTGCATAAGCCCGGAATCGCGCTACGATCTCGCTGGCCTGCTCATGGACGTCGGCGAGGGTCACGCGCTCAGGCGCGGAACCGATGAGGTCGCGCAGGGCCGCGGAACCTTCTTTGCTGATCACTGCCGTGCCATCTTCGCAAATCTCCTCGATGCCGTCGAAGCGGTGCGATTTTTCGTTGACGTCAATGGCGGCCTCCCTGGAAATGGTTCCGAGATCCAGCGAGATTCCCCTTCGGCTCGCGCGTACCGGATAGCCTCCAGGCAGTCCTGACGGCGCCGGCACATGCAGGCACGTTGCGGTCTCTCCTTGCAGCGCGAGAATCAGCCGAACCGTCGCGCCCGCCGTCAGGAAATGCGTCGCGGGTCCTTTCGTCAGCGCAAAAGGAGAAAAGAGAAGCGAACGGCAATTCAGCTCATCGGTAATCTCCTTCCCTTTGCATCTGACCTGGACAAGAAATGGAGGCAGCTTCTCATCCGGCATTGGAACTCGTTCCCGAAACACATATTTCTCAAGGGCATGATGCGCAACCAAGGAGACTTGTACATCCTCGATTGCACTCCCCAACGTATCCCCTACAAGCTGCTGCAACTTCGCAGCCATCTCCGCCACATTGCCGATGCCACAGGTCGGTGCGAGGCCGACTTTGCCCAACATGCAGTTCACTACGTCCGGGTAGGGCGCGGTGATGGTGAATCCCTCGTAACCCGACATCTTCACCGCTCGCATCAGGTCCAGAGTCGGCGCCAGGTGTACGGGAAGCCAGACACCGAAGCCCGCATTGCGCACCAGAGCGGCCTTTTCGGGAGGCAGCAGATCCGGCAGCCACCAAGTGCTCATGGTGGCACTGCTGAAGATGATTGCCGGCTTCTCCCGACGAATGGTCTCCGCCGTGGCCTCAATATCGTGCAGGTCAAGGCGGACAACTCGTACCGAGGGATTGCATCCTTGCGCCAGAGCTCCCAGGCGAAGAAGCCGACAACGAGATTCAGTACGCTCCGGGTTTCGGGAGCCTACAACCACATCAACGGGGGATTGAATTCGGGCCAACAGTTCAAGAACGATACTTCCCAGATCGCCCATTCCGATCAGCATCAGCTTCGAATTGGGCATGGCGTCCAAATTCCAGGGTACCCCTATCTAGCGCCCGATGTCCCTCCCGCCTGAATTGGCTCTTCCGGTGGTGGCATCACGCCTGATTCAATGAGACTGAGAAAGCCCATCAGCGCTCCCCAGGAATGGAACCGGTCACTCGACAGGCGAGGATCCTCTCCACTTCCGGAGATTGAAGAATAATTTTCGCTGATGAGGCCGTCCTTGCGCCATTGCTGAAGGAACATATTTTGCGAGCTCTTGACCAGAATCTGCCTCTCCTCCTCGAAGCCGTACTCGCGCAGTCCTAGATAAACAAGAAAATTCAACGGCGGCCAAACGGCTCCTTTCCAATAGCGCTGCCTTGGAAAAGTTGGATCGTTACGGGCAACCGAAGGCAACATGAACTCCCCATAGAACTCGGCGGAATTCATGTAGTGCTCATGAATCATCCGCTTCGCCTTTTCCTTGTCCGGTATCCCGGCAAGCAGGGGATAAAACAGGGTCGGCGAAAGACGCGGGGAAAAGTCGCCTGTGTCCGTGCGGCGATTCAGGTAGAAAGAACTTTTTTCGTCCCAGAGCGATGCCATCGCCGTGGATATTTTTACTTCCCTCGCCTTTAACTCCTCAAATTCCGCCTTGCGGCCGAGAATGGAGGCAATCTCCTCCAGAGCCTTGCAGTCGGCGACATACAAGCTGTTGAGCCCGACGTCCTGAAGCTCCAAGACGTTGCGCGAGGCGTTGAAAGGGACGCCTTCGTACATGGACGAGTCATCCATGCCGGACTCGTACCCGGCTGTAATCTTGCTGTGAACGTCTGGATCTCCAAAGGGATTCTGGGCCACGCTCGACCCATAGCTGAGCAGATCCCCATTCAGCCGCTCCTTGAACCACCACCGGTTCCAGCGCAAGAGATCGTCAAAGGAAGCCTCCAGCAGCCACCGCTCCGGATAGCGCTTGTAGATTTCCTTGAGCATGATGGCCCCGACAGGAGGCTGTGAATGGTCCCAGGACTTCGTTCCATTGCCTCGGTCATCGTTGGGGATAAAGCCGGCATCCGTCATGCTGCGGAGATGCTCGATAAAATCCGCGTAGGCCAGATCCCGGCTGTATAGAGATGCCATGTAGGAAAGAAAGAAGTTATCCCACCCAAAGAGGCAGTACCCGCCGTACTCTTCGTTCCATAGCCGCCCCACCGTCGAGACGACGCGGTCATATTTGGGCTCGTAGATGGTGTTCCAAGCCAGTCCGGACTCGACCGCCATGTAAATCTCCGCCTGTTGGCCACTGGCGGCGGCACGGCTCTCCATTTGACTTTTCTTGCGCGCGATCAGGTCTTGAATCTCTTCCAGGGTGCGCGCTTTGGATGTGCTGACGCCAACCGGCGCATCGAGAGGAACTGCAAGATAGGGCGTTTGGGCGGGCACATACGGATCCTCCACCGCGGCTCCCGTAACGTAGACTCTCACGCTGCGAGCGGGCAGTCTTGCTTCAAGACTCTGCCTGTTTCTGAGCAGCAGTCCACTGCGGTTCCAGAGCATCCCGATCTGCACCACTGCCGTTACCGGACGCGCGGGATGCTTCAGTGGAGAAACCAGCATCACCAAGTCATCCCCTTCGGCCGCAGTCGTGATCCGCGCATCAACATCTCGCCAATGCACTTCGAATTCGCTATAGCTCCCATCCAGCGCGTGAAGTCCTGGCCGAATCCGCTCCGCATCTGGATCAGTACGTCCGATCAGCGCCGTGTCAAGATACTCATTGCCGATCCACGTTGTTTGCTTGAACCCGATTTGAACTGACAACCCTTCGGGCAGCAGTACCTGTGAGAGAATGTTGCGGCTGTCCCAGCTTCCCCATCCCTTTGCCAGCCGATGTTTCACTTGCGAATATTCGGCCCGCTCGTATGCCTTGGGCGCTGTCGCACTCCAAAGCCCAGGGCATACGCAGAGCAGGCTTAGCAGCAACCCCAGCGTCTTCACGGCCTTCGATTTTCTTTTCGTCATCATGCTCCGCCCACGATCTTCACTTCAGCGTAGCCGCCGCGCCTAACTTCTGGATAATTTTTTGCGATAAGCGCGCCAGGTCATAGCCCACTCCGATGGATCTTCGAGCGAAGTCTGGTCATCGATCCTGTGGATCGTGCTGTTGTGCGGAGCGCGCCTCACCATCTCAGGGTCGGAATGAGCCTCCTCCGCGACTTTCGTGATCACGCTGGCATATTCGTCCAGCTCACGCTGCGAGTAGGACTCCGTAGGCTCGATTGTGCAGGGTTCGGGCACTACCTGGGGATGATGACTGGTCCAGTAGTGCATGCCATAATCCGCGGCACGGATTCCGATATCGTACGAGCTGACTCCTGTCTCCCTGGTAAGCTCCTCCCAGCTATAGCGAACCTGCTCGATGCGGGGATGCCCGTGGACAAAGGGCGCGCTGAGTCCGGGAATCTTCAGAAGTTTCGACAGGATGTAGTTGTTGTTCAGGACCGCGACGCTAGCCACCTCGCGCAGCCCCCGCGCTCCCAGGATTGCGGCCCATGCGTAGGCCCTGACAATGTTTGCCGCGGAGCCGTAAAAGAAAGTGACCTTCCCGATGCTCTGCGGCCGGTTCCAGTCAAGAAAATAGCGCGAACCGTCGAATTCGACGGTCGGCGCCGGCAGAAAGGGCGCGAGCGCCGCGGTAACTCCAACAGGGCCGGAGCCCGGCCCGCCGCAACCATGGGGAACGGAGAATGTCTTGTGCAAGTTGAACTGGCACATATCGAATCCCGCCTCACGGGCGCGAGTAATTCCCAGGAGACCGTTGGCATTCGCCTGATCGTAACAGCATAGTCCGCCCACGCCGTGCACGATTTTCGTGAAGTCGGCTATATACGGATTGAAAATGCCGGTGTCTTCCGGATTTGTGATCATGATGCCCGCGGTGCGTGACGAAACCGCGGCTTCCAGAGACTGCACCGACGGATATCCGTTTGGTCCAACCGGCAATGTAATTACGTCAAATCCAGCTACGCGCGCGCAGGCTGCGTCAGAAGGATGAGAAAACAGAGTGGTAATGATCTCTTTCCGCGTTCCACCTTCCTGGCGCGATTCGTGATACGCGCGAATCATGGCAGCATTGGTATAGATACCGGCCGACCCGGAACGCGGCTGAAAGGAAAACCGGTCAAGCCCTGATACTTCCTTCAGCACCTGCTCGAAACGGTAGAGGATGGCGAGCATACCCTGAACCGTGGATTCCGGCTGGTACGGGTGCAGTTCCGCCACCTCAGCGCAGCGCGCGAACTGCTCATTGATCTTGGGGTTGTACTTCATCGTGCAGGTTCCCTGCCCGATATCGACATTCAGATCCGCGCCGAGAGTCTCCTGCGAAAGACGCAGATAATGCCGCAGGACCTGGGGCTCCGGCATCTCCGGCAATTCCGGCGGTGAACTCCGGAGCATACTTTGCGGAATGGCCGTCTCGATAGCGCCGACGACGGAACGAACTTCTTCTTCGGTCTTCGGCACAAGCGCTCCGCGACTGCCGGGTTCGGACAATTCGAAGATAATGGGCTCGTCCCACTTTGCCTGGTGAAACCGGCGCAGGTGCGGCTTGCCGTCCATTTGCCTTTTTGACGTTATATCCTGCATGGTCCCTCCAGAACTTTCCGTAGCACGCTTTCCAGCCGGTCGATATCTTCCTTGGTGTGGATCTCTGTTACACAGAAGAGCGCCGAATTGCCCAGCTCAGGGAAATCGCGCTCCAGCGGCTTGCCGCCAAAGATTTTTTCCTTCTGTAATTCCTCATTGATCTCAGAGACGCTCTTGCCAGTGCCGTCGAAGTTGACAATGAATTCCTTGAAGAAGGGAGAGGAATGCAGCGGGGCACGCACGCCGGGAATGCTGGCCAGCCGCTGTGCAGCGTACTGCGAGCGGTACAGAATGCTCTCGCCGAGTTCCTTCATTCCGTCCGGCCCCATCAGCGCAAGATAGACGCCCGCGGTAATGCCCCAGAGCGCCGCCGCGGTCCCTACAAACTCCACTCCATTTTCGCGTTGCGCAAAGGAAGTGCGCTCATACGCCACATCGCCAAAGCCGTACTCGCCTTCGACCGAAGTTGGGACAATGCCAAAAAGCCGCGAGGGATACTGATTGACGAACTTCACCTCGTCGCGGGAGGCAATAAAGCCTCCGTGGCCGCCTCCGTACTGCATATGAATGCCGAGGCATTGGATGTCGCCGCACACAATATCAGCTCCATAATCGGCGGGAGGCTTCAGGATTCCCAACGAGCTGGGATCAGCGCCAACAACCGCAAGCGCACCGCATGAGTGAGCCATCTCAACAATCTCCTGTCCCTCTTCAATGGAGCCGAAATAGGTGGGATTATCGAAATACACCGCGGCTACATCACTGGACAACATACTCTGGAGTTGCTTGCGGTCGAGCAGGCCGGCTTCAGCAGAGTAAGGAATGATTTCGATGCGATGGTCAGACCGGCAGTAACAGCGAATATGGCTCAACTTATCCGGGTTGATGCCGCGGGAGACCAGGAGTGTTCGCCTGCCTGTAATCCGTCCTGCCATGCGAAGGGCGCTCGCCGCTGCCTGGCATCCGTCGTATGTCGGCACATTCACCACGTCCATGTTGAGCAACTCGCCCATCAGGCTGGTATATTCCCACAAGGCCTGAAATCGTCCGTGGTCGTCGTAGGGTTCGCCAGCGTAGGCCGTCAGAAATTCGCTGCGCGCGTTGACCTCATCACATATCGCCGGAACGAAGTGCTGGTAGCAGCCAGCCCCGAGAAAGTTCAAATAGGACCCGCAGGACTGATTCTGACTCAGCAGCTTTTGCATATGACGGCGAAGTTCCGTCTCCGTCTCCAAAGCTGGCGGCAATTGCAGATCCCTGGAGTAGCGAAGGCGCTCGGGGATATCCTTGTACAACTCATCGATGGTCGAGACGCCAATCTCGGCGAGCATACGCTGCTTCGCGACAGGATTGGAGTTTGGAATGTACGGGTGTGGCCGTGGAAGCTCTTGGTGTGGCATGGGTTCCTCGGATCAGATATTCTCGTTGGCCCAACCGAAGCCTTGGGCCGTGCAAGGAGGGATGCGGCGCGGCTCACTCCCGAGAGAGGAGTCGCGCTGCATCTGACTATGTGCATGAACCAGAAAATTAGAACTTCAGATTCAATGCAAGCTGGAGGATGCGCGGATCGTAGGTGGTAGTAACCTGCCCAAAGGTCGATCCGTTCAGGTTTGTGTTGACGTTGAGAAACTGCGTGTGGTTGAGGATATTGAAGGCATCCAAACGAAGCTCCGAGTTCAGCCGTGCAAAGATTTGTGTTGACTTGGCAAAGCTCAGATCCAGGTTCGTTCTTCCGGGCCCGCGGAACAGGTTGCGCGGGGTTCCGTAGGTGCGCAGAGACGCATTCGACAGGATGCAATCCCGTGAGGCAAATTCGTGGCCCGCAACCTGCTGGCTACAAGGCACTCCGTTGACGGGGTCGTCCAGAACCGAGACGTACTGCGCATTGGTGAACGTTCCGGGATCGAAGTAGGTCAGACTGGAGGTGGATGGCTTCAGCGTCTTGACTGAACTGTAACCGGTAGCGAACAGCGCATTGGTCAGCGATGGATCTCCAGCACCGGAGGAGCCGGGGTCGTTGTCGCCCATCGACGGATATGCGGCATTCACCGTCAACGGGAAACCATTGCGGAAGTTCAGAATGGGCGAGAGCCTCCAACCGGCAGTAAGCCGCTTCGGTCCCTTTGCCCATAGACGATCAAAGGGCAGATCCCATCCACTGTTGAAGATAATCGTGTTCCGCACGTCGAAATCCGACGATGCGCGGAATGCGTTCGGGCTGTAATAGGGGAGGAAACGGCTGCGGTTCGCACGACCGCTGGCATTGTCGATGCTGTGTGACAGGGTGTACGACAGCGTGAAGTACAGTTTGCCGATCTTCGTGTCCCCGAGCTGCTTGGTCAGCGAGGACTGCAAGCCGCTGTAGAATGCATTGCCGCCATTCGTATACACCGGGAACTGCCCGATAAAAGGACACGCGGAGGTGGCGGGATCGATCAGGGCGCATTCCGCCGCAATCGTTGCGTTGTTCTGATTCTGGTTGAGGAGTCTGTTCGTGGTGCCCAAAATCATCGGATTGAAGTACTTCGCGACGACTAACTTCCGCGACGCACTCCCAACATAGGAGACAGTTGCGACCAGGCTGGGACGAATCTCCTGTTGAAGGCTGAGGTTGTACTGGATGATGTGAGGAGACCGGATATTCGGGTCATCGGTGGTTGCGTTGAACGGTCCAAAGCTTTTGATCCAGTCCGTGATGCTCGACGCGGGCGGTGTCGGGAAGGCGTTGTTGACGCCGCTCACCCCATACGGATCCTTCAGAGCGGAATTGACTCCGGGGGCAAAACTAGGCTCCGTATAGAATCCGAAGTATTCATACGATGCAAACGGCTGCGCGCCATTCTGGTCGACGTTGTCGCGCCCATTGAGTAAATCGAAGAAGACGCCAGCACCGCCGCGGACGCTTGTTTTTCCGCTCCTCCATGGGGTCCAAGCAAAGCCAACGCGGGGAGCAAAGCCCCTCTTGTCGGGGAAATACAGACCTTCAGGCGCTCCTTTGTCGCCCGGGAAGACAAGCCCGGCCGGCGCCGCTGAAAAGCGCGTCGACTGCAAACCGGGCATAATGCCGTCGGTCCTGCCCAATGTGTCCCGCTTGGGAGTGTTGTATTCGTAACGCAGTCCCAAGGTGAGCGTCAAGCGATTGTTTACGCGCAGTTCATCTTGCCCGAAAAAATAGGTTGCCTTGGTGCGGATGTTGTTTGGGGCGGATGGACCCTGTTCAAAGCCGGCGGTGTTCCCGAGCATGAAGTCCGCAAACTGATTTCCGATGCTGTTGGGACGCCCGTTGTCGCCGAACTGATAGTCCGCGTCCGCGGCATACGAGTAGCGCAGGTTGTCCTGATACGCCGAATAGCCAGCGCCAAACTTCCAGTTGTTCCTGCCCTTGGACCATGTGAGCGTATCAGAGTAGGACCATGTCGTATCCGGAAATGTTGTGGGTCCATTCAGGTTGAAACCCGTGGCAAGGCCGTTGTCAAAATACAGGCTAGAGGGTCCGTACGAAATATCAGGGTTGATCAGGATGCCGAGTTTGCCCGGTGTGGGCAGGCTTTCAACAGCGGTGTCGTTCAGGTTATAGCTCCGCTGAATCGTAAAGCGGAAGTCGTTCAACATCGACATCGAGATCGTCTTCAGATAGGCGGCGTTTACAAAATACTGGTTTTGCTTAGTCGTGTCGTCATAGCCTGGCACGTTGGCTGAACTGTCACCGAAAGGCAGCAACTGGTTGGCCCGGTTGCCTCCCAGGCTGACGGTGACCTTGTCAGCATTCGTGGGCATAAAATCCAGCTTGATTGACAACTCGTTCCTGTCATCCGTGCTGCCCTCCGAAGAATTGAGAATGCCGGTCGACGAGGTTGGAATCAATTGGTTGGAAAAATACTCTGCGGCTACTGGATCGATCTTCGACTTATTAATGATCGCGGGGCCAGCTGCGTAGGAGGGGTTGGCCGCTAGAAATGCTTCGACACTCGGGTCCGGGCCGCCATTATAGGAAGTAGAAAAGTCGCCCTTCGCCTCGTTCGGAGTGAATGTTGGAATGCTGGTCTGCACTACGCTCTGCGTCTGTTTCTGCCCCTGATAGGAGACAAAGAAGAAGTTGCGGTCGCGGTTGCGCAGAATCCCGGGAATCATCATGGGCCCGCCCAGCGTTCCGCCGTATTGGTTGCGCTTCAATGCGTCCTTAGGGAGCCCTGCCCTCTTGGTGAAGAAGCTGTTGGCATCGAGTGCATCGTTGCGCAGAAAATCGAAGACGCTGCCATGAAGATCGCGCGTGCCGGATTTGGTTACGACACTGATGACGCCTCCGCCATTGCGGCCATACTCGGCCGTATAGTTGCTGGTCAGAATGCGGAACTCGGCAACCGCGTCCGGATTTGGATTGAAAACCACGGAGTTCTGCAACAAATCAGTGTTTAGTCCACCGTCCAGCAGGTAGGTGACAGCATCCGTCCGACCTCCCGAGACGCTGAATCCGCCTCCGCCCGCGCCCGGATTGGATTCCGTGACTCCAGGCTGCAATTGGGCCAACTGGAGAACATTTCTGCCGTTGAGCGGCAGATTCTCGATTGCGCTACCCATCACTGAGTCGCCAATCGTGGGGTTGACCGTTTCCACACCGGTCACCTCCGCATTCACAATTACCTCTTGGCTCGCCTGACCGACGTCCAGCGTTATATCGAAACGCAGAGACTGGTTGATTGCCAGATTTTGCTCCTGGGTGACCGCCTTGCTGAATCCCTGTTGCTCCACAGACACCTTGTACTTCCCGATGGGAAGCGCCATGACATCGAAATACCCGGCCGGATTGGTCGTAGTATGCCGGACCACGCCGGTTTCAGTGTTGATAACCGAAACCTTTGCCCCTGAAACAACGGCGCCTTGTTGGTCAAACACCGTGCCGATTACGCGGCCGGTCGCAGTCTGCGCCCAGGTTGGACTGCATAGTAGAGATACGAGGAGAGCGAGGACCCCGAAAATTCGTATTGACGCGCGACTCATGTTGCCTCCGAATGCCCATCTGTCAGTACGGCCAATAGCCAGCCGCTATCCAATCTTCGCTATCTCCTCATCAGAGGTAGTGGTGCTGGATCCAAAATAGAATACCAATGCAAAATTCTGTTGTCAATACTCTTGTGAATACACTTATGCATTTATTATGAACAAATACGGGTTATACTGCTGATTCCACGTTGGATATGGCTTGTATTCCCGGGCTGCTGCCACGTATTGCTGCTTAAATATGCATGAATTGAAAAGAGTAGGTCTCCTGACCATGGCCGGTAGTCACATGGCCGAGGCGACCGGCTGTTCAACTGCGCGTGTCCTTATAAGTTTTCGGGCTCCAGGAGGTCTGCTATGGTCTCGCGCCTGCGGATCTGCCTGGACTTCGCTCCCTCCACAAGGACCTCGGCGGGACGCAGGCGGGTGTTATAGTTCGAACTCTCCGACATTCCGTAGGCGCCGGCGTCGAGAATGGCTACCAGGTCTCCTGATGCAAGCGGCGGGAGCTTCCGGTCGCGGGCGAAAAAGTCGCCCGTCTCACAAATCGGCCCAACTACATCCACAGCTTTGGACTTCCCTGCCTTTGGCCTAACCGGCAGGATCTCGTGATAAGCCTGGTAGAGCGAAGGGCGAATGAGGTCGTTCATGGCGGCATCGACAATCACAAAGGTCTTTTTGCCGTTTTGCTTCAATTGAAGAACACGCGTAACGAGTGCTCCAGCTTGGGCAACGATAAAGCGACCCGGTTCGATGAGCAAGCTTCCCTCGAAGCCCGGCAATGCGCTCTGGATGGCCGCAGCATACTCCTTCACCCTGGCGGCGGGATCGAAATTGCCTGCGTGGTATTCAATTCCCAATCCTCCACCCGCATCGACGGTCTTGAGGGTGATCCCCTCGCGCTGAAGTTGATGAAGCAGCTTGCTCACCCGCTTCATCGCCTCACCAAAAGGAGCCGCAGTGCAAATCTGCGAGCCGATGTGAAAGCTGACGCCGTGAGCCTCAAGCCAGCGATTTTTTGCCGCGTTCTTGTAAATCGCCAGCGCGCGCCGGATGTCGATGCCGAACTTGTGTTCACGCAAGCCTGTGGAGATGTAGGGATGGGTTTCGGCGAAGACGTCGGGATTGACGCGCAGGGCGAAGCGCGCCTTGCGCTTAAGCTTGGCAGCGCGCGCGGCCAGCAACTCCAGCTCCGCCTCGCTCTCGGCGTGGAACTCGAGAATTCCCGCCTTTAGCGCCAAGTCGATCTCAGCGGTCGTCTTGCCCACGCCGGAAAAAACAACCCGGCCTACTGCCTCGGGGGCTGCGGCCAGCACACGTTCCAACTCCCCACCGGAGACAATGTCAAAACCCGCGCCATGGTCCGCCAATAATTTCATGATGGCCAGCGCGGAGTTGGCCTTGACCGCGTAACAGACGAGATGCTCACGGCCCGCCAGCGCCTGCTGAAACATTTGCAGCCGCTGAACGATCTGGTCGGCAGAGTACACATAAAGCGGCGTGCCGTGGCGCTTGGCCAACGTTTCCAGAGAGACCTTGCCGCAGTGCAAGGCACTGCCGGACTGCGGATGATGAAAGGGACGCGGAGTTGAAAGCGAAGATAAGGCCATTACGAACTCCTGTAAAAATCTTCATCCAGCTTACAGCATTGGCGCGAGACATAGAGCCATAAAGAGATTGCGAGGCATGTCTATCAGTCTTATTTCGAGTAATGCTGTCTATAAAAACGTCCCTTTTCAGCATTGGCGAGCAGTTGCAGCAGATATGAATACGTTCCGCATCCCATTACAATGGCATTATGTTGAATCCACCGATGGTTGACCTGGTGGGCGTTGGACTGAACGCCACAGACACGTTGATTCCCCTTCCCGATTTCCCGACGCGGGGCTCCAAGGTTGAGTTTCGTGGGGGAACCGTGATGCCCGGCGGACAAACGGCGACGACCGTGATTGCCTGCCAATCCTGGGGAATGCGAACCCGTTATGTGGGCAAATTGGGAGATGACGATGCGGCCAGGCTGCACCGCGAAGCATTTGCCCGTGCGGGTGTGGAGGCACAGCTGATTGCGGTGCCCAAGGCCGCCAGTCCGCAGTCCCTGATTATCGTGGACGGCGGGGGCGAACGGACGGTGCTGTGCAGACGAGACGAGCGGCTCGTGTTGCAGCCCGAGGATCTGGAGCGAGCGTGGATTGAGAATGCCCGCGCGCTGCATGTGGATGGCTATGATACGGCTGCTGCTACCCTGGCGGCCCAATGGGCACACTCTGCCGGGATTCCGATCATCGCAGATCTGGATGAGCTTTACCCCGGCGTCGAACAGCTGATCGAGCTAGTGGATTATTTGATTGTGAGCCGGGACTTCCCTTCCCGGCTAATGAAAGAAAAGGACTTGGAGAAGGCGCTGCGCGGGATGCAGTTGCGCTACGGCTGCGCACTGACGGCCGCGACGCTGGGAGAGGACGGCGTGCTGGCCTGGGATGGCCGACGGCTTCACCACTGTTCCGCTTACCGAGTTCCAGTGGTGGATACAACCGGCGCAGGAGACGTCTTCCACGCAGGATTTATTTATGGATTGCTCCAAGGTTGGCCTCTGGAGCGACAGCTTGACTTTGCCTGCGCCGCCGCGGCGTTGAACTGCATGGCGGCCGGTGCCCGGGGGGGCCTTCACCCGGTCACTGCGGTTGAGGAACTGATGACGGCTTCCTCGCGCTACGAAGTTGACCTTTCCTTACTGCTCCAGGTTGAGTAAGAAGCCTGCTGAATAGGAAACAGGCGGGGTTCTCAGTCGTCGAGCTGCCGCAGCCACTCGATCAGCAGGGGGGCAAGCTGCCGCGGCTGCTCATAGGCGGCAAAGTGCCCGGCGTCAGGCAGCAAGTGAAACTCGCAGCCTCCAGGAGCAGCGTGGAAAACTCCCATCTCAGCAGAGGTCACACCGGGGTCCTCACCGCCGACAATTGCCAGGACAGGAACTGAGATGTTGGATACGGTAGGCACGGAGTCAGGACGCGTGGCCAGACCTGCCTGCACAGCGACCAGAGCCTCAGGAGTGAGCGTCATGCGGGCCCTTAACTGGGCTACGATCTCCGGGTGACTTTCACGAGCGGTTTTCCCGGTCAACGTCTGGGCCATGTCGTCGAAGATTTCCGCGCTGCCGCCGGATCGCACCTTGGCAATCATCTTGGCGCGCCGGGCGAGATCGTCCGCCGTGTCAGGTTGCGGCTTGGAGCTAACGAAAGCCAGCCCGCGGACCCGTTCGGGCGCCTGACGCCAGAGTTCCAAGAGTACGTAGCCGCCGATGGAGCAGCCTGCAAAGACGACCTCTTGCAGATGCAGATGATCGAGGAGGGCAAGAACGTCGGAGGCCAACTGCGCCATGGTCAGCACAGGAGCATCGGGAACCAGCGCAAAGTCGCCCACTGGCAGGGTTCCCAATGCCGAGCGGCCATGCCCGCGAAGGTTTGGAACGATGGCGCGGGAACCCACCAGGTACTCAGTCAGCGGGTGCCAGTACTCCCCATCGAGTGGAGTGGGATGAAGAAAGACCACGGGCAAACCAGCCCCGGTGTCACGAAAAGTCAATGTTGACCCATCTGATGTGTAGGCGCCCTTCATAGCAAGAGAATACCCCAAATGGCAGGCACTATGGCAGAGGAACTGGCTCCTCGGGAATGCCTATCCAGCCGGCCAGGTAGGCCACCGCTACCAACCCGCAAGAAAAGAATAGCCCAATGACCGCGAAGACGCGAACCAGCGCGACATCCCAGCCATACGCCTGTGCCAAGCCGATGCAAACCCCGGCAATCTGGCGACCCGCAATCGGGCGGAAGAGCGGTGTGCCGGGAATGTAGGTCGCGGCGGGAACGACTGCACCGCAGTTGGAACAGAACCGAGCGCCCGCAGGCAATCCGGTCCCACAGCGTTGACAAAAGACGGCCATTGTCGATTCCTCCTCCAGATATCCTTACATAGGTGAAGATACGGAAGTGAGGCGGCGGCGGTTCCATCTTCAGAATCTATGCAAAAGCCAGTACAAACCGTTACTTATCCCGATAGGGATTGTGGAGACGCTTTCGAGCGGTGTCAGCGCGCGAAGTCGTCGGACCGGCATCGATTGCTGCCTGGTAGTCTCGCACCGCCAATGGGCGCTCGCCGTTCATATCGCGACACTCGCCAGCAGCCAGCAATGACCGGATCTTGAGTTCCGGCCCGACGCTCCGGGCCCAAGCGGCCTGCTCGTAGGCCTGCGCCGCCTCGCCGAAGTGACGCTGGCCACGCAAGGCATCTCCCAGGCCAAAATAAGCCAATTCCAGTTGCGCCGAAGGAAAATAGCCGGAGCGTGCGCTGTTTGCAATGACATCCCTGTAAGCCGCCACGGCATCCATGCCTTCGCCAGCGTCCTTGCGCAGGTTGGCCTCTTCCAGGCAGAAAAGGAAGTCATGGGGGTATTGGCTCTTCAAACCACGCACGACCTGGATTGCCTCCCGATACTTGGCTTCGCGGCGCAGGAACAAGGCAATGACCGTGCGCGCCTCAACTCGCGTCATCACACCGCGATTGCCGTCGTCGTTGAGCATCTCCATGCCCCTGGACTTGGAGCCGGTGATCCCGGCAAAGCCGATCAGCAACTTAAATGGCAGAGGCAACGCTCCAACCACGTACTCATAAACCCCAACCACCAGCTTGGCATCCACATACTCCGGGTCGAGTTGGAGGACGCGCACCTCATCGTCCTTCGCTTTCGTGGCCAGCCGAAACCCCGCGCCATATCCCCTTTGCACCATGGAGAGATATGCACACTTCAGGGCGCGCGCCCAGCCCCGGGCATAGAGTGCATCGATGTCGTTGGGGTTGCGGCCAATACGCCAATCGGCCTCATGGATGGCTTCGTCGGCCAGCCCCAGGATACGGTCGCGGGTCTTTGGATCTTCAGCGGTGGCGTGCCGGCCGGTCAGGAAGCCGTCATTGGCATAGAAGGTGGTATCCAGCAAGTCGAGGCGGTAAAGCTCCTGAAAGACCACAGCCTCCAGCAATAGAGTCGTGGGCTGCGGATCGCCGGGGTGCGCGGCATGGAAGCGCTCGAAGCGTTCGACGGCGCCCGGATAGTCCAGGTTGTAGAAGTGCTGATAGGCTTCGCGAACCAGCGGGTCGCGGTTCAGCGGATTGGTATGCGCCTCGGAGGCCCAGCCCAGACCGGCTGCAGCCAACAAAACAAACCCCAATCCACAGTTGCGCAGAAAGCTCGGAATGCTCTTCAAACCCACTTCCCCTCCCTATTCAGCCTTTCTCGCGGCTGAAAAAGCCCGGCTGCTGCCGGGCTTTGTCAGTCGCAAATTCCATACAGAGACTAGAGCTTCTCGTAGAAATCGCACACGGAACACGAGATGTAGACGCCGCCTGGGATGCCGCGCTCACGGTCCTTAACGCGCTTGACGATGCGTGTCGGCTTGCCGCACTTGGGGCAGTCGGTCGACTTCGTCGTGTCCATTACCTTCTTACGATCACCTGTTTTTGCAATCTTGGCCATCGGTGGGGTGTTTCTCCTTCTTGGGGTGTCTCTGCACACACGCGCCAAAGAACTCGCGCGGCTTCAACGTCGCGGTCAGTTGCTGGCTTCTGATCGCAAAACTACTGCGTAGAGGCAGCCCGACTCGCTGTGACCAGTTTACATCACGGCCGCCTGCAACGCGGCTGCTTGCCGACACCGCCTGTTCACCGGGTAAACTGGAGCTTCTGAGGATTGATCGCTATGCCGACTCGCTGGATGAGCACTAAAGACGCTTATGAGTTTCTGGCCGCACAGACGGAAGGACGCCTGGCTACCTGCAACAAGGCCGGACAACCCTACATTACTCCGCTGAATTATCTGTATCGCGATGGGAATATTTACTTTCACTGTAAAACGACTGGGCGAAAGCTCGACAATATCGCCGAAAACGACCGGGTCTGCTTTGAAGTGAGCACGGTTGAGAAGATCACGATCTCCCATGATCGTCCTTGTGGCTGCTCCACGCGATACTCGTCGGTGCTGGCTTTTGGAGCCGCACGCGTCGTTGCCGATAACGCCGAAAAGACCACCTTGCTGAATCAGCTTGTTGAGAGATACGCGGGCGGCAAGCTGTTTGCGCCCGTGGAGGAGAAACACCTCGCGGGGTGCGCTGTGGTGGAGATTTGCATCGACGAAATCAAGGGCAAGAGGAACGTTGACCCGGAGTAAGTTGGCTCCGAAGCAAAACTTGCGGGAATCAACGCGAAGAAATTTCTAGCTGACAGCGGGAGGCTGACCTGCCGATGGCGGCTCTGAAATTGTCGCTTGGGGCGACGTAGCCGGCAAGATCTGAACCAATCCGGGAGCGGCGGGTGCAGCTGTGCCCATGGCGGATTCATGCTGGCTACGGGCTATACCGTTGAGGTCCACCGGAATGCCGCCGGAGACGATCTCCGGCGTGTTGTAGCGGTAGTCCAGCTCGCGCGTCACGCGGTAGATAACCGGCAGCGCAGCCAACAAAACAACAAACGTCACCCAACTGCCATCAAGGCCATAGCCTCCGCCAGTGAGCCAGAAAGGCCCCATGGGATTGCCCTGCACCACGGGCGAGTGGCTGCTGACACCGCTGATGGTAAGCCCGAAGAGCAGCGCGCGGCTAGCCTTCCAGCCGAAGTTGATCCCCCAGCTTACCCACAATGCACGGGTGCGCAGGTAAGCAATGGAGAGTGCCATGCTGAACGCTAGAGAGACAGCAACACTCGAATGGCTAGACCCCGGCAGAAGTGCCTGCACGATGGCATAGAAGGCCGCATAACCGAGCGCCGCCCCAAGCGACCCCACCGACTGCACGAAGCGCTGAAATCCGTAACCGCGAAAAGCAACCTCTTCAGCCAGCGCGGCCAGTGCAAAGAACGCGGCGTCAGCTAGTAGCCAACCCCAGGCAGAAGACTCAAGAACAAGCACAACGGCGATTCCGCCACCCACCACCATCGGCAGAACGCAGACCACAGCCAGCGCCCAACCGATGGCCAGGCCTAGGCCAGCTTCGTTCCGCCAGCCAGCCCGCCTGGGCAACCCCTGCTCACTCAACGGATGCTGCTGGCGGTCGAGTGCATAGCCCATGCCCGCATAGCCCAGCAACAGCAAAAAGAGCAATGTGGCCTGCTCGACCAGAGGCTGCCACAGTTCATTGGCCATCCCCAGCGCTTCATGCCGGGCCAGCGCCCGCGCCAGAAAGAAGTAGAGAACCGCCGCAAGAAACTCAATATAGGCGCGCAACCGGCCACTGCCCGATTTGGAAGGACTCATCGGCGACCTCCGGCCAAGGCACGGCCGCAGCGCGTCGCGCGCTCGCTAGCCAGCAATCTCATTCGGGAGCCGGAGTTGTCTATTGACTGCATCGATCTTTGCGCCACCAGAGTCAACCTTCCGTATAGAACTGGGCTATGTTGCGGAACTTGGCCTGGCGCGCGGCCACCAGGGCTTCAACCGGCAGTGCTTTGAGTTCGGCCAAATGCTTCTTGAGGACGGTACTCAGCAGCCCCGTGCCCGCCTCGCGGTTCGTGTGAATACCCTCCGGCGGCTCGGGAATAATCTCATCCACACACCCCAGACCTAAAACCTCAGGGGCGGAGATGTGCATGGCCTCAGCGGCCAACTCTTTACGGGCCGCATCGCGCCACATGATAGCCGCGCAGGACTCGGGAGTAATCACGAAATACAGGGCATTTTCAAGAATGAGGACGCGGTCCGCTACGGCCAGTGCCAACGCTCCACCCGACCCGCCCTCGCCGCTAATGACGGAGATGGTGGGGACACGCAGCCGAGACATTTCGAGAATATTGCGGGCGATGGCCTCGGCCTGACCGCGCTCTTCGGCGCCCAGACCGGGATAGGCTCCAGGCAGATCAATGAAGCTGATGACCGGGCGGCCGAACTTTTCGGCGATCTTCATTGCCCGGAGTGCCTTGCGGTAGCCCTCGGGATGAGGCATTCCGAAGTTGCGGCGGACGCGCTCCCTGGTCGAGCCGCCTTTGCGGTTGCCGATGACCAGCACTTCTTCGCCGGCGAGTCGGGCCATGCCGCAGGCTACAGCCTCGTCGTCGGCAAAGGCGCGATCGCCGTGGATTTCTCTGAAATCGGTGAAGATCCGCTCGATGAAGTCCATGGGGTAGGGCCGCTGGGGATGCCGCGCCAGCTCAATCCTGATCCACGCCGGCGATGCAGCCTGCGCCTCAAGTGAATTCCCTGTTTCCTGTTCGCTCATCGGTTCCTGAGGCAGCTCAAGATACGCACGTTAGCCACCAATGCTGATTCTACGAGGCGCGGGCGCGGGGGACAAATCTTCGAGTCAAAGGCTTCGCCAGCCGCAGAGACCGGCGGTCGCATGGCCCCCGGTTCCACGGAATCATTTATTTTTGTGTTTCCGTGGAGTCGACCTGCGTAATTTATTGATTCTGGATTGGTTAGATAGGACTCCGCAGTATCACGGAATTTATGCTTTTTGTGTTTCCGTGAAGTTGTTCGGTGAAACTCATTGATTCTGCACGGGTTAGATGCGGCTCCACAGTTTCACTGGCAACATTGGATGATTTTTCGATGATTCCCGATTGGCCGGATAAGAGGGATCCGATAGGGGCTGTTCCCCTCCATCACCCTCTATTTACTAGGGTGCGCCGATAGGGTGGTATTTTCCGTACCAAGCGAGAACTAGCCCTGAAGAGCCCCAATTCCCCTCGCTACTCCCGCGCCTGATCAGGAAGATTGATTAGATTCGTGGTCTCTCGCCCTTTTCCCAGGAAAAGGCGAAGGATGGCGCACGGTACAAGGTACCCCCACCCCTATTTTGTAAGCAAATTCCTTTTTTTCATCAGCTTAGGAGCAGGGTTGCACTGTAAAATCCTGAGAACAAAGGAGTTCCCTGCAAAATCTACCAGGATAAGGAGTTACGCGACGCTTCAGCCTCTTCAGGCTGAAAAGAGGCGCGAAGAACACGTGCCGGGACGATGATTTGAAGAAAGACTTCTACGGATTATTATGCGGCGAATGGGGGAAATCATCTGCAAGAACAGTGGTCAGTGAACAGTTTGGCCGGTTGAGGTTCATCGTCTCCCACATCTCAGAATCGAGATGTGGACCACATCCCCTTTTATAGAACCCGCCTCGGGCAAGGCGCTGGTTGCTCTATTGAATTTGGAGTGCCGGGCGGGAATTGAACCCGCGAATACAGGTATTGCAGACCTGCGCGTTGACCGCTTCGCCACCGGCGCTTTTGGAACAGTTGACCGTAGTCAGCCAAGACCAGGCCATCAACTGTTTACTAAAAATCAAAAAACCCACCGCGCCTTGTGGCGGGTGGGTCGTCGGGACTCGATATTCCTGCTTCGAAATCTAGCCCAAAGAACACGCCCGCGCAGCGCCGCCTTGACAGCAGCAACACATACACATAGCGGGAGTGAAGAAATGGGTCATCGAATCCTTTGCTGGTCCAGCCGCCAATTCATCGGCGACCAACCAATTATCTGTCGATTAAGTGATCTGCCGAGGTATGTCAAACCGAAACGGCCCTGATGCGCGAAGTGCGTGGGCCACTGTCCACTACCGTGATGTTGCCTTCGGCGTCGCAGGTTTCATTCGAACAAAAAACAGGAGGTTCGTGGTATCCCACATCTGCCGCAAAGAACGCGGCAGATATGGGGCACCCATTCATTTTGGAACGGTCAGACTTGGGTCACCCGTCGGTCAGGAAACCTAGTGAGAGCCGTTTGCGGAAATCGTTTTTTGCATGGCAAGGCGGCTGATGGAGTCGCTCTGCTTGACCATCTCCATCACCGACAGGCCCTTTTCCGCGATTGCTCCCGTGGGACATGCCTGGACGCACTTGCCGCAACCTGTGCAACTGCGCGCCTCACCCCAGACGTCTTTCAGGTCACTGACGATGTGCGAATGAATGCCGCGCGAGGCCACCTCCCAGACATGCGCTCCCTCGACTTCCGCGCAGACGCGAACGCAGCGCGTGCAGAGGATGCAGCGGTTCTGATCGAGAACAAAGCGGGGATGCGTCATATCGACGGGCAAGCGCGGATTGTTGTAGGAATAGCGCACGTGGGTAATGCCCAGTTCCCGCGCCAGAGACTGGAGTTCGCAGTGGCTGTTGGAGACGCAAGCCGCACAGATGTGGTTGCGCTCCACCAGCAGCAGCTCAACGGCCATCTTGCGGTAGAGCGCCAGCTTGGCCGAGGTGGTCTGGATCGACATACCCTCCTGAATGGGCGTGGTGCAGGACGGCAGCAGACGGTCAGTTCCGGCAAGCTCGACCATGCAGACACGGCAGGCGCCCACCGCGCTGAGCCCTTTCAAGTAACACAGCGTGGGAATATGCTTCCCGTTGGCGCGGGCTGCTTCAAGGATGGTTTGCCCCTCGCTGGCGGTCACCAGTTCACCATCAATTCGGACGGAGATTTTTTTATTCGGCACGGCGGCGCTCCTCTCTCTCAACATTTCAATTCGTGGTGACGGTGGCTCGTAAATCGCAACGCAGGCAGCGGCGGGACTCTTCCAGCGCCTCGTTTGCATCCAGACCGACGACCACTTCCTCCTGTGAATGAATGCGGAGGGTGGCAGAGATGGCCTTGGCCGCGTGACGATGGCTGAGGCTTGGCTCTCCCGGCGCAGTACGACTGTACTCGAAGTCGGGGAAGAGCCGCTCCCAGCGGTCTTCGCCCATGAGACGCTCGTCCATCTTCTGCGCCGCTTGCTTGCCGCTGCTCATGGCGTTGGAGACGTTGGATGCGCCGGTGATGACGTCACCGCCAGCATAGAAGTTGGGGCGGCTGGTCTCGTAGGAGAAGCGATCCACGATCATGGTTCCTTCTTCCTTGAGTTCCAGGCCGGAGGCACGGCAGAAGTCCTGATCGAAGGTCTCGCCCACGGCCAGGATCACGCTATCGCAGGCAAAACGCTGCACCTCGTCAGTGAGAACGGGCTTTCTGCGCCCGGATTTGTCGTATTCGCCAAGGCTCGTCTTGACGACTTCGATGGCCTTGACGTGGCCCTCAGCATCGCCCAGAATGCGGTGCGGCGCGGCGAGAAAGACAAAGCGAACGCCCTCGTCCTCGGCGGCCTGAATCTCCTCGTCGATGGCGGGCATATCCTTGCGCTCACGGCGATAGAGAATGGTGGCCTGGGAACCCATGCGCATCACGGTGCGGGCCGAATCGATGGCCGCGTTGCCGCCGCCGATGATTGCGACCCGGGCGCCCACGGAGACCTTCTCTTGCCGGGCTACGGACTCCAGGAAGGGCAGCGCGGGATGAACGTTGGTCAGTTCCGTGCCGGGGAGATAGAGCCAGGATTCCTTCCAGGTTCCGATGGAGAGGAAGACCGCGTCAAACTGGCTGGCCAAGTCGTTCAACGGAACGTCGAATCCGATCCTAGTGTTGAAGACCATCTTCACGCCGACGCCCTCAATCAGATCCAGCTCGCGGCGGAGCACCGACTTGGGCAGACGGTACTCGGGAATGGCGAAGCGCAACATACCGCCCGCCTCACTGCGTTCCTCGAAGATAGTAACGTCGTGGCCGAGCATGGCGAGGTAGAATGCCGCCGTCAACCCGGTGGGACCGGAGCCGGCCACGGCCACCTTGCGGCCGGTGGGCGCGAGCTTGCGGGCTTGAATCCGCTTGAGCATCGGCTCAAAGAGGTCGGACTGATAGATGGCGTCGGCGAGGAAGCGATGCACCTCGCGCATATTCACCACCTCATCAAAGGACTGGCGGCGGCAGCGGTTATCGCAAGGATGCTGGCAGACCCTTCCGGTGGAGGCGGGCAAAGGATTGTCGAGAATCACAGACTCGAATGCATCCTCAAGCCGGCCTTCCTGATAAAGCTCAAGGAAGCGCGGGATGTTCATGCGCAGCGGACAACTGTTTTCGCAGGGCGAAAGAGCGAGTTCCTGGCAGACGCCGGCGCGACAGCGATGGGCGACGATGTGGTCTTCGTACTCCTCGCGGAAGTGGCGAATGGTGGTGAGGACGGGATTCGGCGCGGACTGCCCCAAGCCGCAGAGCGAACACTCGCGAATCATTCGCCCCAACTCATCCAGCAGAACCAACTGTTCCGAGGTTCCATTGCCCTTGGTGATGGAATTGAGAATGCCGAGCGCCTTGTTGAGTCCAACCCTGCATGGGACGCACTTGCCGCAGGACTCAGAGCGCGTGAACTCGATGAAGAAGCGGGCAACATCGACCATGCAGTTGTCTTCGTCGAGGACCACCATGCCGCCGGAACCCATGATGGAGCCGATCTGCGCCAGACTCTCGTAATCAACGGGAGTATCGAGCATCTCGACGGGGATACAGCCGCCGGAGGGTCCGCCGGTCTGCACAGCTTTGACGCGGCGGCCAGTAACGGCGCCTTCGCCAATGTCGTAGATGAAGCTTTTCAGCGGAGTGCCCAGCGGCATTTCCACCAGCCCGGTGTTTTGAATCTTGCCGACCAGCGAAAAGACCTTGGTGCCTGGACTCTTGACGCTGCCGGTCTCAGCAAACCATGCCGGACCACGAGTGATGATGGGAGCAACGTTGCACCAGGTCTCGACGTTGTTGATATTGGTCGGCTTGCCCCACAAACCCTTCTGCGCGGGAAACGGCGGGCGTGGATGCGGCCGACCAGCCTGGCCTTCGAGGGATGCGATGAGGGCGGTTTCTTCGCCGCAGACAAAGGCTCCGGCACCCTGCACCATTTCGATATTGAAGTTGAAGCCGCGTCCGAGGATGTTTGTGCCCAACATTCCGTATTCGCGCGCCTGTTCGATGGCCCGTGCGAGACGGCTGACCGCCAACGGATACTCGGCGCGCACATAGACGATGCCCTCGGTTGCGCCTGTGGCGTAAGCGCCGATAATCATGCCTTCGAGCAGCGAATGGGGGTCGCCCTCGATCTCGTTGCGGTTCATATAAGCGCCGGGGTCGCCCTCATCGGCATTGCAGATGATGTACTTCGAGTCGGACTTGGCCTTGGCGAGGAAATCCCATTTGTTGCCGGTGAGGAAGCCAGCGCCGCCGCGTCCGCGGAGCCGCGCAGCCTTGATCTGCTCGATCACAGACTCGCTGCGCCCATCGATCAATACCTTATAGAGGGCCTGATAGCCGCCTACGCCGATGTACTCCTCGATGTCCGAAGGATTGATGAGTCCGCAGTTGCGGAGAACAATCTTCTTTTGGCCATTGAAGAAAGGAATCTCGTTCCACAACGGAATATCCGGATAGCCCTGGCCATACTTCAGGTGAGCAGTGATGTGATCCCATTCCTCGATCTTGCAATAGACAAGATCGGCCGGCATCTTCCGGGTGGAGATACCTTCAAGGATGCGGGCGGCATCCTTGGCCTGGACACGGTGCAGCACTAACAGTGGATTGCCGGGAAGCCGAACGCAGACCAGCGGCTCCTGGAAGCAGGAGCCGAAGCAGCCCACACCGGCCAGCATTACTTCCTGGCCGCTGCGCTGAATGGCTTCATTCAGGGCGTGAAAGACTTCCTCGGCGCCATTGCCGCGGCCACAAGTGCCCATCCCCACCGTGAGGCGCGGAATGGCGGGCATCAGCTTGGCAAGCCCAGCTTCACGAACCGCGTTGAACGCACCAATATCCTGAATTCGCGGCATTAGTTCCTCCCCTGCGACAACGCCTTGATTTCCCGTTGCAACGTGCGCTCATTGACGTGGCTGAGAATGTGGTGGTTCACCTCGACAACCGGAGCCAGCGCACACTGGCCGAAACAGGCCACGGTGCGAACCGTGAAGCGGCGGTCAGCGGTGGTAAGCGAGAGTTTGTCGGCCTCGCTGGCATCACTCTCTTCATCGCCGTTCAGCCCCAGGTCGAGGCACACCTTTTCCAGCAGGTCGCGGGAACCGCGCGTGTGGCAGGCCGTTCCGCGACAGACGCAGACCACGTTGTCGCCCTGCGGGTCGAGGTTGAAGAGCGAAAAGAAGGTCGCGGCGCTATAGACGGTGGCGGGGGGAATGCCTGTCTCCGCAGCGATGTAGCGCAAGGCCTCCATCGACAGATATTTATGTGCGTTGGCGGCCTGGACCGTTTCCAGGATTCCCAGGAGCGCTCCGGGGCGGCCAGCGTGCGCTGCAATCGACTGGTCAATCAGCAGCTTTTCGTGGGCGTTCAGCACTTCATTGGCTATACTCTGCATGATTCCTCCGCTTCTGAGCAAACTCCATCGAAGGCCTGGCCGACAGGCCAGGCGATGGGCACAAGCAAACACTCCGCCACAAGAACAGCGCGCATCGGCGTCCGCCGGCCTTGCATGGGTTTGAATACGGCATCCGCGAGACGCAGCTCCGTGAGCACCGTTTGAAAAGGCGCACACACCTGCTGGACACACATTGTAAGGTGACGGAATGGAGAGGGAGACATGGTCAGACCCTGCTCACTTCTGGACCATATCCGGGGAGTAAAAGGCGATATAAAAAGAGCGGTCATCCATGAACCCCCGCAAACCTCATCGAAGAGGCGAACGCGCTGGAATATACCAGGCGTTCAGCGAAGATTTCACCCCAAAATCTGTCCGGAAGGGACATTGACACCAAAGGGGCACCTTGGGATGTGCCTTGGATCACAGTGGATTGTGATGGGCGTCTGTGTCCACTGTGAGAGAAGCCTTCAACGCAGTGAGGACAGAGCAGTTTGGAGAAGTAACTCACTGCTACGTTGAGGCGTTTGGGAGCGCAGTGTTGGTCTATTTGCAGCGTCCCTACGGGACTGCTGTCGTTGATGAGCCGCTTACCCAGCGCTGAAGCGCTGGGCTAATCTACACTGCGCCTCCGGCGCGGGTCTTGAGGACGGATAGAGCTAAAGCCTTCGTTGATTTTTTGCGTTTTTGTACGGGCTAAAGTCCGTACCCTTCATCGCCTGAAGCCTTCAAAGCCTGTACTCTTCATAGCCCGTACCCTTCATCGTCTCGAAGTTTTTCAACAGGTTCTATTGATGAGGGCCCACAGAAGTGCATCGGTGCCCCACCCTTTCGCCAGAAGGCAAGATGCAGGTTCTTCGACTCCGCTGCGCTTCGCTCAGAATGACGGGGCACGGAAGATGGTATATCAACAAACGGTCAGAAACCTAAGCTGGGCCAGCCGCAGATGGCTGGTCTTCGGCGGCGGGCTGAGTAGCAGTCGAAGGCAGCAGCAGATCCACGCGATAGCCAACGGCCTCGGCGGTAGCCAGAGCCTCCTCGATGCCCTTGCTCATTGCCCGGACCGCTGCGCTGTTGGGCGCCACGTGACTGGGATCGGTGTCACCCGCCAGGCGCAGCAGCGACGGCATGAGAAGCCACCAGAGCAGTTCCTCATAGCTTTCCCGCACCAGGTAGGAGTGACCCTCCGCCTCATGGACGCCGGTCAGCCAGCGCACATCCGGGTCAAGCCACAAGGAGGGCGATATGACCGGGGAAAGCGGCACTTGCTCGACCGTGGCTGCGGCAACTCCAACAGCCGTCGGCGAAACTGCGGCGGGTGCGGCTTTTGGCTTTTGTTGCGGTTTGCCGACGCCGGCCGCTATGAGCAACCCAACCTTGACGCGAGCGGCGACTCGCCACGCTTCCTCGCCTTCAAATCCGAGCGCTGCAAAGGCCTGAGCAAACGGCTCGCGCAGGCGAAGGCGGTCAAAGATGTCCAGCGCAACACGCTCAGGGTTTTCCACATCAATCGACTCGGCCAGCAACTGCAAGACGCTCCAGCCGAGGACCGGCCCCCAGATGGCCGTAGCAGCGAGCTGTGGGCTAGGACTGGGCAACATACTGCGTCCAGCCACGGTCCAGGGGGATGGGAAGAGCGATTCGACAGCAGGGATGCGCATGGCGGCGCGCAGGCGCTCACGGAAGGCCGCACCCAGCAAGCCGGGATTGGTTGGTACAGGGTTGGCAGCTTGAGTGCCGACGGCCTGATTTCCGGCGCGCGCCAGATAAGCTTTCTGCGCCAAGCGCAGGAAGTTCTCACAGAGCGCCCCGGCCCGTGAGAAGAACTCCGTACGCTCGGCCTCCATCTGCTTGTTGACACCGGTGGCAAGGGTACGCGGATGCTCGGCAAGGTCGGCGAAGAGGCGCACGATGGCGTGGCCCAACTGCGCGCGCAAGGCGTCGTGCACCGGCTGCAGCTCCAGATTCACCAGCGCATCGTCGAGGTTGGCGACACCGCGGCCGTTGAGTTGGTCGCAAAGACGGTCCCAAGGCTGCTCGGCTGTCGAGTAGAGCTCACGCCAATCAAGAAAGACGTGGCACTGGTAGGCATGCAGGCTGAACGTAAGTCCACGCTCTAACAGGTCGCTGGCCCGGCGCAGATAGTCGAGGCCGGTGAGCGAGTCGCGGCAGGCCAGGATGACACTGGAGTTATCGCTGAAGCCCAGTCCTTCACGGATTCGCTGTTGGCGAAGTTGGCCGGAGCCCTTGTCGGCATAGGCAGCCGAATAGTCAATCGTCCCGCGGGTTTCACCATAGCGGTTGTTGTAGATGACCAGAGCGCGCTCGCCCCCGCTGCGATTCGAGTAGGCAAAGACGTTTTCGTCCACCGAACCGTTTTCGCGGTAGAAGTCGTAGAGACGGAAGTTACTGCTTTCAGCGAAGAGCCAGCGACGTTGCAGGAGAGGCGCGATCTCACGTTCATGACGCTCAACCGCCCAGTGATCGGGAGTCTCGTCGTAGCGGGGCCGCTGGTACTCCATGCCGTATTTCTCGGTGAATCCCTCGATCTGGCCGTGGCCGAACATGGGCAAGCCAGGCAAGGTGGACATCATCGCAGCCACGCCAAAGCACTTGTCCCCTTTGCCGAATTGATCGATGGCGGTGCGCTCGTCGGGATTGCTCATGAAGTTGACGTAGCGCTTCATGATGTCGGGGTCGAACTCCAGCGTATTCTTGATGACCGAGCGGTACTTGGCATTGTCCTCGTCGCGCAACATGACCATGAAGGCGCTGTTATAGACGCGATGCATGCCGAGGGTGCGGACAAAGTAGCCCTCCATGAGCCAGAAAGCCTCGGCCAGCAGCAACGTGCCGGGAACCTCAGCGGCGACGCGATCAACCACCTCACGCCAGAATTCACGCGGCATACAGCGGTCAAACTCCGCCTGGCTCAGGCCGAATTCAGCGCGGGAAGGAATGGCGCCGCTCGATCCGGGGCCGGGAAACCAGAGCCGGTGGAAGTGGCGCTTGGCCAGGGTCATGGCGGCATCGAAACGAATGACGGGAAAGAGGCGCGCCACGTGCAGAATGGTTTGGATAACCTGCTCACGAACCGCTGCGTTCAGGTAGTCGAGCTGCGCCGTATCGTTCCAGGGAAAGCTGGTGCCGTCGTTGCCGTGGTAGATGTAGCGTGTCTCGCCGCTCTGGCGGTCGCGGCGGCGAAAGACGACCGCTGCGTCCGACTGCTCAAAGTAGTGGTCTTCAATCTTGATCTCGACGCGCCCATCCTGGGAGAGATCGGGGCCGTTGAAACTGTAAGCAGGATAGGGCACATCCGGACGGGAGATAAACCAATCAGGATGCTCAACAACCCAGGGCGAATCGATACCCATGTGGTTGGGCACCATATCGCTGGCGAGACGAATGCCATGCCGATAGGCGCGGTCGCGGAGGTTCACATAGGCCGCCTCGCCGCCCAGATCCTCGGCAATTTTGTAGTCAAAGAGCGAATAAGCTGACGCAACGGCATCGGAGTTGCCGCAAAGCTGCTTGATAGTCTTCGAGGCGCGGCTGCGCTCCCAAATGCCGATCAACCAGAGCGAGTTGAGCCCGCGGCGGGCCAGGGTTGCGAGTTCCTCGTCTGGAATCTCGTCGAGTTTTGAGATTGCGCGGCCATATTGCCTGCTCATCTGAGCCAACCACACATAGGTACTCTTGGCAATGAGCACGGCGGTGGGCATCCAGGCGGTGTCAGGCGAGAACTTCTCGTATTCGTGGGCCTGATCGCTGAATTCCGGCACCTCGGCGGTGCTGGCCGCAGGCCACTGCTGCTTGCCGGTTTGGCGACGGCGCTGAACCGTGACGGAGGGAGGATTGAACTGCATCCAGATGGCCAGTTCTTCTTCGTGGAGGATTTCGCCAGCGATGAGGAGATGCTGCTCCAGACTGTCGCCCAGCAACGGCTTCCAGAGCTTGCGGATGAGGGCAAGCTGATCTTTGAGAGAACGAGGCGAACCCAAGGCTGGCGCGCGGAGCAAGTCCAACAGACTGATCGGCTTGGCGCCGGCGAGCGGAATAAGCGGACGAGAGGCGAAGTAGTCGGGGAGCTGCGCGGTCACCTGGCGATAAACGGTTTTCTCGGCGAGGGACTTATCCGCGAAGAACTCCTCGAAGGGCTGAAATGCCTCGTTGCGGTTGGCTGTCCAGAGAAGCAGTAGTTCTTCCAGCGCGGCGGCCCGATGGGGGGTGCCCTCGGTTTCTCCCGCGAGCCACTGGCGGGGAGTCTCCAAGCCGCGAATCACCGAAATGCCTGGAAACTGCTCGACAAAGGTAAGCAGCAGGGTGTCCAGCGCGTCATCGCCCACTTGGGCGGAGAAAAAATCCAGTGCGGAGGTTATTACAGAGGGGTCGAACTGGTCGCGGTAACGCGCCATCAGAACGTGGCTGGCCTCGTCGATCAGCCCCATGGCGTAGAGTTTGCCGGCATGAACCGCCAGATCGGGGTGCTTATCAACGTCGCGAACCTGGTTCATCCGGTACGCAAGTTCGCGGCAGGCAGCAACATTGGCAAAGATGACGTTCCCTGTATAGGAAAAGAGCGACTCCGCGAACTGGTAGCGTTCACGCACGTTCCGGGAAATATGGAATTCCATCATATGAAACCTAACTCCGAGACCTGGCTGACGGGCCGAGTGCCCAACGCCGCATCCAGTCAAGGATGCGGTTCTGCCTGCTGGTTCGGCTCATCGGAAGCTACGCCAAAGCTAAAGGTACATCAAAGAGGCCACAGGCGCTGGTCTCTTTGATATTATCGCGCCTTGAATCTGCGTGGCGCTTTAGTCCAGCGCTTTGTGGAAGCGAAGAATGGCGGCCGTGAGGAGGGCAACTCCAAGGGCAGCCATGGCCGCCATCTGAGGCCAGAGAATGTCCATCCCCGCGCCTTTGAGATAGGTACTGCGAATCACAATCAGAAAATAGCGAAGCGGGATGGCATAGCTGCAAAGCTGCATCCAATGCGGCATGGTGCTGATGGGAAATCCGAAGCCGGAAAAGGTGATGGACGGCATGATGAAGAAGAACGCCGTCACCATCGCCTGTTGTTGGGTGGAAGAGACGGTGGAGATCAGCAGACCAACGCCCAACATGCATAAGAGGAAAAGCACTGCGCCCAACGCCAGCACCCAGACATGGCCGCGAAAGGGCACCTGGAACCAGAGCGAGCCGACCACGGCAATCAGCGTGACGTCGAAGAGGCCAATCAGGAAGAACGGCAGCGTTTTGCCAAGAATGAACTCGGCCGGACGGATGGGCGTGACCATGATCTGTTCGAGCGTTCCGATTTCGCGCTCGCGCACCACGGCAAAGGCGGTCAGGGTTACCACGAGCACCACCGTCAGGCTGCCGATGATTCCCGGCACAAAGAACCAACGGCTTCGGAGGTCGGGGTTATACCACGGCCGCGGCGCAAGCTCGACCGATGGCATCACCTCGATCAACTGCGGAGCGATGCGGGAGATGCGGTCGCGCTGGTACTGCCGCGCAAAGCCCAGCGCGATTTGCGAGATATAGCCCGAGGCAATCAACGCGGTGTTCGAGTTGGTAGCGTCAACGATCACCTGAAGCGGCGCGGTCTGGCCCTTGCGCAACTGCTCGGCAAAGCCGGCATGAATTTCAAGGCCGACGGTTGCCTTTCCCTGCTCGATCAAATCACCGAGTTGGCGAGAATCCGTGAGTTGCCGCTGGACATCGAAGTAGGGGCTCGAAGTAAAGCGCGAGACGAGTTCGCGACTCTCCTGGCTGTGGTCCATATCGAGCACAACCGTCGGCACGTGATAAATCTCGTAGGTGGCCGCATATCCGAAGACCAGCATCTGAATGAGCGGCGGAACAATCAGGATGACGCGCGTCCGCTTGTCGCGCAAGGTCTGGATGAATTCTTTAATCAGCATCTGCTTCAGGCGCGCCCACATAATTCTTCTCCTTTACTCCAGCCTCTTGTGGAAGCTGCGCGTAGCCAGCAGCGTGAGCACAAATGCGAAAACAGCCAGTGGAACCAGGTCCGCATAGAGCAAGTGCGTGGGCGTTCCCTTGAGAAAGATTTTCTTGAGCACCGAGACGTAGTAGCGGGCCGGCAGGATGCGCGTGATCCATTGCAGGACAATGGGCATCTGCTCGATGGAAAACAGGAATCCAGACAATAAAAATGCGGGAAGGAAGGTAATCAGCAGCGCAATCTGGCAAGCCAGAAACTGTCCCTTGGCGACGACGGAGATGAGAAATCCCATCGAGAGGACCACAATCAGGAACATGGCCGACGCAACCAGCAGCGTGATCCACGAGCCGCGAAAAGGCACATGAAACCAGTAGATCGCGATCAGCGCGCTCATGACAGTATCAAACATTCCCAGCACAAAATAAGGCGCAAGCTTGCCGAGCATTATTTCCATGGCAGTCACGGGAGTGGAGATCAGCTGCTCCATTGTGCCGCGCTCCCACTCACGCGCGATGGTGAGCGAGGTGAGGAACGCGCCGATGACGGACATGACCAGAGCCAGCACCCCAGGAATGATGAAGGCGCTGCTTTCAAGGTCTTCGTTGTACCAAGTGCGAGCGTCGACGCTCATGGAAGCCGGTGGCATCGCAAGGCCGCGCTGGCGGAGCCAATCCATCTGAATCTGGGCCGAATAGCCCTGGACAACCGCCTGCGCATAGCCAATGAGCACATTAGCCGTGTTGTCATCGGAGCCATCGACAAGCGCTTGCACCTGAACGGCGCGACCGTCGCGCAGGCGTTGCGAGAAGTCCCACGGAATGACGATGCCCATCTTTGCGCTGCCGTCGTCGAGGGCGCGCGTCAACTCGGGATAACTGCCGACGACGCGGGCAATATGAAAATATTCACTGGACTGGAAGTGTTTGAGCAGGTCCTGGCTCTGCTGGCTGCCGTCGCGGTCGTAGACAAAAACGGGCAGTCCCTTGAGGTCGAGATTGACGCCGTAGCCGAAGAGCAGCACAAGCACTGCGGGCATGATGACGACGATGATGAGGCTGCGCGCATCGCGGATAATCTGCACGACCTCTTTCATGGCAATGGCGAGCAAGCGAGTGAGGCTCATGGCTTATGCTCCTCCGCAGCCTCGCGGCCTGTGGTAAGCGAGACAAAAACATCTTCGAGGCTGGGGCGAATCCTCTCCATGCGGGTCACAGCAATGTGGCGCTCGGCAAGATAGCTCTGAAGCTGCGGCATGGCAACCGCCGCATCCTGCACGACCAGATGGAGGGCGTTGCTGAAGACGGCCGCATCCATCACGCCCGGCGCCGATTGCAGTGCTTCAACCGCATCGCCCAGCGGATCGCACTCGACGAGAAGCAGTTCACCCTTCATCAAATTTTGTTTCAATTCCGAAGGCGTTCCCAGCGCCACAATCTTGCCACGAAAGATGAGCGCGAGGCGGTTGCAGTATTCTGCCTCTTCCATGTAATGCGTGGTCACAAAGACTGTAACTCCCTGCTCGGCCATTTGATGAATCAGCTCCCAGAACTGACGACGCGTGATGGGATCGACACCTGAGGTTGGTTCATCGAGAAAGATGATGGGTGGGCGGTGGAGGACAGCGCAACCCAGCGCCAGACGCTGCTTCCACCCACCCGGCAGCGTGCCAGTGATGAGATTCTCCTGGCCTTTGAGATTCGCCATCGAAAGCGCCCATTCAATCCGTTCATTGAGAACCTGGGCGGGGACGCTATAGAGTCCAGCAAACAGCCGGATGTTTTCAATGACTTTCAGATCGTTGTAGAGAGAAAACTTCTGCGACATATAACCGATGTTCTGGCGCACTGCTTCGGGGTTTCGGCCCACGTCGTACCCTGCGACCTGCGCATGGCCGGAGGTGGGTTTGAGCAACCCACAGAGCATGCGAATCGTCGTGGATTTGCCCGCGCCGTTCGGCCCGAGGAAGCCGAAGACCTCGCCCTTGCGGACTTCAAGATCGATATGATCCACGGCGACAAAAGCGCCAAAGCGCTTGGTCAGTTTATCAATCACAACCGAGTTGGGAACGACGGGGTTCACGATTTCAGGCATGAGCAGCAGCTCCCGTACCGACCGCATCGACAAACAAATCCTCAATGGAGGGCGCGACCTTGAGAATCGCATCGAAGGGAACGCCCGCACGGTTGAGACTGGCCTCAAATTCCGGAATGCGCCGCGCCGCATCGTCCACCACCACATGCAACCCATCGCCGGTGAGTAGAAGGCTGGATATTCCTTCCGCGTCTTCAAGCTCGCTGCGCAATCGGCGCGGCTCCTGCGAGGTGATGGACAAAACTCCCTTGGCAAACCCGGCTTTCAGGTTTCCGGGAGTATCGCAGAAGAGCATTTTCCCCTGATGCATGAGCGCAACGCGATGGCAGCGCTCGGCCTCGTCGAGGTAGGCTGTCGAGGCAAGAATCGCCACGCCCTCCGCAACCAGCTCGTAGAGAATACGCCAGAAGTCGCGGCGCGAAACAGGATCAACGCCGGTTGTCGGCTCATCGAGCAGAATCACTTTGGGACGATGAATGAGCGCGCACACCAAGCCGAGCTTCTGCTTCATGCCGCCGGAGAGTTTGCCAGCCAGGCGCTTGCGGAATTCACTCATCCCCGCAGCCACGAGCAACTGCTCTGAGCGTGCAGTGCGTTCCGCTTTTTTTACACCGAAAAGGTCAGCATAGAAGCGAATGTTTTCGTCTACCGTAAGATCTTCGTACAGCCCG